>Ga0315914_1002053_pt1 | contig 30796 bp, 13 predicted proteins | sample MpolenodulesMG_FD_203920 | JGI IMG/M metagenome (GOLD analysis project Ga0315914, IMG submission 203920) | Medicago polymorpha root nodule microbial communities from Los Angeles, California, United States - elongated nodules | ecosystem: Host-associated > Plants > Roots > Nodule | place: USA...
TTCCCTGCGAAGATGCTTCTTGTGTCAAAGCATCCCACTTGCGTGTAAATTCTCTCTGTTAACCAAAAGATAAGAATAATTGATCTATCAAACTACCTAGAAACATAATAAAACCAACATAATTAGCACTACAGAAACTAAAGTTGAAAGTTTACATCAACATGTTCAGATCTTCTTCTCCCCCTTTTCAAAATTAAAACCCAAAGATGAACAGTTTCTCCCCCTTACTATAGAGTTCATAGAAGTTTGCAGCTTTATGCTTGATTCCTTAGCTAGTGTCATTCCCTCTTCTTCTCCTCTTTCTCCTAGGTTTCACATATTGATCTTTATGCCTCCTTAACCCTAATTCTTTCCTTTGCTCCTCTCAATTTCTTTCTTTTTCTCCGTAACCCTAATTCTCTAATACTTTTCTTTCTGTAACTACACAGACTTGCTGTTTACACCTCCCTCTTCTTCCCAAGTTTTACTAATGCACCTCTGTTTGGACTCTACTTTCTTGTTCTTACTAAAAACACTATTTTCTTTCTAAAGATTAGTTTCTCTAATTCTTTAACAAATTAGTTAACTCCTCTACTTCGTCGTTATTCATAACATCTATAATCACGAATAATTTAATTTAATAATATCGAGCAATCAATACTAATAATAATACTAACATTTTAATATTAAAAATCGGGGTGTTACAACTCGCATCAATGATGTCGTTGAATTCATCAAAAAATGCACCAAGGACGAGAGGACGGTTGAGATAACTACAGGAGGAAATCCCAAGCAACCCGTCTCCTACCCGCGTTAGGGTAAAGCATAGTAACCTGTCACTTGAAAACTACCTTTTTCATCATCTAGAGTTTCAACAGTAATATGATTATTCGAATAATCAATGATTTGTTGACAATTAATAGAAGAGCGTCAGTAAAGAGCTAGACCACCACCTCTATCAATACGCCGACAGAAAAACAAGATTCAAAACCAATTATGTAGCAAAGTTCTTCCATTTTATTTCAGGAACTCATTTAAGAAGAGGATAGCCGGAGTGTAGTACCAGACAAGATGTTCGGGTTACCCAATCCCCGACAGTTCCAACTAATGACACTCGTATTTTAGCCCTAAAAAAGAAAAAACCTATTTGCCCAAAACGGATAAGCCAAGCAAAACTTAAGCAGCAACCGATATCACACAATGAAAGAAATTACAAACACGCAAAGGAAAGGGTGCGTTAATCAGCAGCCATTATCACACAATTTATAACACAAAGGAAGCAAATAATTTTGCATCAAAGGCTAAAAGTAACAACTGATGTGTTATTGTAAAACTTAAAACTATGATGTAATGATGATAATGATAGGAAATCAAATGAATTGGAAAAGGGCTGTGGTTAAATTGAAACAACAACCTAGGAACGGCAAAGAAATTTTGCAAAACCAAAAAGGGAGATGACATACAAACTAGAAAACTAACGTTCAGGCTGAGGAACAATCTCACCGAACGAACACACACTCAGGGGCAGTGACAAGAGACGTAACCCTAGTAGAGAAAAATAGTTTATGGTTTCCCTCGAGTTTGACAAACATTACATTGATGTTGATATTTTAAAATATATATGCATTCAATCATATTAGGTGGATAATTTAAGAACTTCTGTAATAGAAGATTTTATCCAAAATATTTCACATTTTCAAACAAATTAAGTGAAATTTATTAACATATTTCGAAAACCAATATTGGCTTATATTTTAAATTTATTTCAAAAGTAAAATAAGTAAATTACTTCTCTCGTATACCTTATTATGCTGGAGAAGTATTTTTACTCTAATTTAAACGATACATCATTGTTTCTGTTTTGTTTAGTTAGGAGTGATGGAAACTGATAAGAAATAATTTTAAAATGAACGTAACAAAAGCTCAAATATTATTAAGAACAAATTAAAAGACATACTTAAACTCCAATAGTACACAAGCTCTTTAGGCTGCTTATAACATGCACAACCTTTACAGAGCTATTATTACATAAAATTTATTCAACAGTACTAACTTGGAGATTTAATTCAAACTACAGATTTTCTATTCGGACCTGCATAAACAAATTTAACCACATAGGGTTCATTTTGAGTTAGAACCAACAGCCGTCCATACTCATCATTTTGCCTCCCAATATAAGTACAATTACCACATAGGTACTGGACAATCTGATGTCTCACCAAGCCTCACTCCACCACCTGCTCCAAATTTATCAGTAGCTGGCAAAATATAGTATTTTCCACCAGGAAAAAGGGCGTTTCCATCTGTGTCTTTCACTAGTTCTGTGAAAGCTAATGGAAAGTAGGTAAAAGAAAAGAGGAGAAAAGAAAGGGTAAGTAATGTTGGCTTCATGGTTTTTCTTTCAAGGTTTAATGAGAGATATGTGTGTTTGTTTTGCAATTGTTTCATGGGTTAAACATCTATTTATACACTTGTTCATGTATAAAAATCATTCACGCTTATCCAAATTTTGATATATAAATAATACGTACTATATTGCACATGCATGAAAATATTTTTTAAAATAAATTACATTTGTTTGTATAGAAAGAAAAGAATAGATTATGTGTCGTTTCTTGGCCTCCCACATGGCTTCTCCCCAATTTGCCGGCTAGTGTTTTTTCCCATATTTGTTAATTCATTTCGATAGCAGCACGAGTTATTCATGTCCTACGCTCACCTTAAATTTTAGCATTACAAGATATAAAAAAAGAAAATAAGCTTTGTAAATATAACATTAATTTCTAAAAACATTTTACTCCCTTAAGTTTGATTACGCTCACATCACATGCATAATATATAGATAGAAGAAATGAGAGGGTACAATACATAGAACACTTATATTTGTACACTCTTTATGTTTGTTTATTTTTAATCGATTAAACTCCTTAAATCCAAGACTCCGCCAAAATAGACTACCAAACACCTCAGCTATTGGAACACTTCTGGACAGCAGACGCACGAGCAAACCGAGCAAAATCAGACATCCAAGTTGTTGCATGACAAATTAGCCAAAATATTTTTTTCTCACATTCTTATTTCTCGCTTCCACTCACTTAATGAAAATGGACAAACAAATTATGCGGAGTAGTTAAAGAGAAACCAAGCCAACAAAACACCAAATTCCAAACTTTGAAGGCAACATCACGAAGCAAAAAAGGTTAAGTGAATTAGTTTCCTACATCACTCACAATACACACAATTCCGCAAGCTTTCTAAAGTTAAGACCAAAACATAACGTCAGACAAAATTGTGTTGAGGGAATTCGATATAATAAAATCTTTAGAAGGAGCCGGACTTTTCCAACCCACTCAAACCCTTTTTCCTCAACCTACCGTGACTCTCCTTTATGAAAAGTCGCTTCTCTAACAACTTATATGTTGATTTCACCTATAAATTGCATCCATCATTCGGCGCAGTCCACCCCTATCTATCTTCCTCCTGAAACATCAAAATACTAATGATAGAATAGAGAAAAATAATAGCTATAATTATTCCAATTCAGATAATTATACTTAGATGACCTCAACCCCAAGAAGCTCCCATCGTGGGCAAGGGCGAACCTGGACTAGACCCAGTGTGGCAAGTGCCACACCAGTCCAAGCCCAATTATTATTATTTTTTATTTTTTTACCACAATGTTATATTATATAAATATATCTTTTCAAATTAATCACGTGTATGGTGTACTCCATTGGTAAAGGCACACCCTATTCAGGTGGGGAACTTGGGTTTGATTCTTGTTTTGCCCATTTTAACTTTTCAACTATATTATTTTAACTAAAAATACCATAAGAAATGTACAATGCAACAGTTGAACCGGAGTACATGACGTAAAATCCAATAGTATGTACTACTATACCTACAATTTTTTATGAATAATTATTGTGAGAAATAATATACATACAATAAAGAAATTGCTCACTCAAAAAATTACTCCTGGCTCCGCCATTGATGCAGACCTTCAAAAAATTGTGCCTCATTGATTTTGTAAGCCCAAATCCGCCCCTAATCGTGGGCCCCGGTAAAACGTTCCTGCCACACACCTCCTTTCTAGTAGAATTGCCACAATCACCGAGAACATTACATCCATCATTGGTAGAGGCAGATCATTCAATCCAAACGACGATGTTGATATCATCCTTGTCGTTTCCGGGGTCGCAATTTCCAACCCCGCCTACACTCTTGTGTCTTGGCCAGAAGAAATCTAAAAGACAATGCCAAGAAACGACCTTTATTCCTCACCCCCATCATGATAGAATAAGGAGCGAATTTGGTTGAAAGGATTGGTCAGTGACTTGGGTCTACATAACGATCATGCTTCATTGTACTGCGATAGTTTGTGCAATATGCTTAACCAAAGATCAAGTTCAACATGAGAGGACAGAACACATTCATGCGAGGTACCTTTTTATGAGAACTAAGAAGATGATTAAGGTAAACAAAGTGGGTACAACAGACAACCCAGCTGATATGTTTACTAAGTAGGTTATGCAGAGAAAGTTTCAACATTGTTTGAACTTGGTCAATGTTAGAAGTTATTGATTGCGCTTGGAGGGGCAAGACCTGAGGCAGAGCAGGATCATCTGAACATTCTATGCAATGCATCTGGCACTTCTGGTACTTCAAGTACATCTGGTGCATCTGGTTATCTGGAGAGGATTCAAGTCAAGGTGGAGATTTGTTGAAATATGCCTTGAATTTGTGTTTGAAAAAATTCCTACATCGGAGAATAGGAAGAAATATGCAAAGACTTGGCCATATAAATAAAGACCTTGTGTACATGTTAGCATTTCTGGCACCAATAGTTAGTGAGTTTTGCTATAACTGGTATTACCTCTACTATTCAGCATTTGTAATCATCGATTATAGTGGAATTATGTTCAGTGACTTTGTCCGTGGATTAGTCAGCACATTGTTGGATACCACGTTAAATCTTATGTGTTTTTATTATGTCTTTTAATATTATTGTCATTTTCCCCGCATCTTGTTATAACACTCTTTGGATCCTTTCATTAGGCTGACATCACATGCATAATATATAGATATTGATTTTCATGAAATAAAGAGAATATTACATTGCGCATTTATATTTGTACACTTTTTGTATTAGTTAAATATATTTTCATTATTTATCTTTTATTAAAAATTCGTTTTGACCACTTATCTTTTTTATTAAATCTTCAATTCATCATATCTATCATAATACTCTTTTGTTTTTTACTTTCTTTCGAGGAAGATTGAGTTTGGATGTTTAAAAATTATATTCGTAGTACATCTACTGATGTGGAAGGATAATGCTATCTTATTTTTCTTTTTTTATCTAAACACGTTTCTTCCATCATATTTTTTATTTTTACTGTTTGTTTTATATACATTTTGCATTAAAGCCCGCCTCGTGGAGAGTCTTTCTTATTGTTTTTTATTTAGGGGTATCTTTTTTTTAGTGTTACTAGATTAGGCATGCATCTTTAGTTTACAGTTTGTACCAGGAACATTAGCAAACTTTTGATTAGAGAATGGATATGTATTTATTTATTTATTTTCACAAATTCTTAGATGTCTCATAATAGATTGGTTAGATACAAGGACTTACGGAATAATTCATTCAAAATTTGAAGAAAAAGAAAAAAACCTCGTTATAAAAAGGTTTTGGAAAAAGATTTTGTTAGATTGGTCAGCCCGCCAATGCGCTACTCCGCCTTGGAGGGGTGGGGTGTTTGTTTGAGTCCAACTAACCAACACTCCATCACCTCGTTTTTTGCAGGTAGACAGCAAGGTAGTCAAAATGGAAAGGGTTGTCTCGCATTGCTATCCTTAATTCATGGGTATGTATCCAACCTATCTTTAAAGTATCAGAATGATCAAAATTTGATTTTTATTTTTAAAAGGCTAATAGTGAAATATATTAACAAACCTCCCTTCAATGCATAAGGTGTGTCTTGAAGGGGGAAAAATGTTAAAATACAAGATTTAGAGAAACAAGCAAAAAGCTAAAATAGTTAAAAAGTGAATAAATCAAAGCAATGGAGAAGATTCAGCCACCACACATGAAAATTGACAAAATTTATAGGGTTACGGGTCTTCATCCATCATCACGAATAAAGTTTTATACATTCAAGAAACTACTTAATTAGATGAAAGATCTTTATTTCTAATAATTATGGCATTATTCTCTTTCCATATAATCCAGTTAAAAGTCGTATAGATTACCTACACAGGTAGAGCGAATCTTCTTTCCAAGATTAACAAAACTAATTCCCACCCACCGTCAAACGATATTCCAAATTTTACCAAAGAAGGTTACAATGAAGAAAAAGTTGATCAATTTTTTCTTCCAAACCGCAACCTCCAGAACAAAGTAATGTATCGGACGCCACGATACCGCGACAAACTAGATTATCCTTAGTAGGGATCTCTTTCTTGAGAAGTTTCCACGCATATAAAGACACTTCCAAGGGTAATGCTTTATTCCAAATTATGTGTAAGCAAAGATCAACATTGGAATGTTCGACCGAAGTAAGAATCTTATAAGCATCCTTTACCGGGAAACCATCCTTAAAATTTTGAAATCGAACCCATTTGCCAACCACATTCTCCTGCAAAAAAAATGTTTTCTAACAACGAAACCGAATGTTCCAATTTATCTTCCTCCCAAGCAAAAAGGAGCCTTCCCCAATGCCGCCCTTGCCCCTCCATCCCCCATCCAAGACTCCTCATCTTTGCTATTGTGACACTATTATCAACACATAGCTCGAACAGACGCCTAAATATATTATGTAAACACCCTCCCTATAACCAAGGATCACACCAAAAAGAAGTAGACTCCCCATCACACAACTTTCTTCCACCCCTCCTTAAACAAACTCTCCCCTCCACTTGATGCCCCTCCCAAATCTCACATAAATTCTTCCACCACATTGACCCCTTACTACAACCTTTCCTAATACAGCCATTTATAATCCCGTATTTAGCTGCCAATACTCTATACCATCAACATATAACCGCCAACATCACTTCTCTAACAAAGACAAATTAAATTCCCCCAGTCTCCTCGCCCCTGACCTACTATATATTGTCGTTATTCAAGAACACTTTATCCAATTAATGAATCCGATGAATTTTGTGAGCTTTCTCACTCCCTCCCAATATAAAAGACTTAAAAAGAGATTCAGGGATATAAATTATATATGTGGGAGTGTTGAAAGGAGCCTAACTCTTACATAACACAACCAAAATGAAGGACAACTCGGCCACTTTGCTACTCGCTCCAAGGTAAATTAACACTAGAGAGGTATCCATAAGTCGACCAATCCAAAAACACATTTAACTAAGTTTTTAATTCATAGTATAAATAATATAATAAATATAAATAGTTTAAACGAAATGATAGAATGGGATGGAAAAATTCATCCCAAAAGAGTGTATCCCCTTTATATTGTTGTAGAATAGATACATGTTTATTTGCTGTTAAAACATAGAGTGCAATTGTTCTCAAAATCTTTAACCAGGAAACACAAAAATAGATAAAGCCTGCAACACCCATTTATCCTAATACTACATCACCATGATATTGAAGACTATCTACTAACAGGACTGCAAGATCACACCTGCTATCACCTCCATCACCTGCCCTCACCTCCGTCAACCTAGCCTACATCAAATATCCTTACAAAACATAAACGACACAGCTAGTAAAAAAAAAAAACACAAAACAATCACACCAACGTAATATGAGTATCACCTAGAGCGCAATAAGGGGAAATTTTACCTCTTGAGCTTCTTTACTTCAGCAGCTTTCTCAGCAACCTAATTGTGCAGATGGAGCTTGAGTATAATGAATATAACATGGAGTGTTGTGGTCAAAAACCATTCTGGTTTATATTTAATCGGTAATTATATTTAGACATCCCAAATTCACATACATCTATTTAACGTCTCGTTTTCTCTCTATCTCTCTCTTCCTATCACATTTATCATATCATTTTTTCTATTTCTTTCTATCTCTCAAGGTGTCGAATGGATTATGGATCTCCAAGTATTATTTTCCTGATTTAAATTCTTTTAATAAATAAAATAACTTGGATATATATGTCTAATTTGAACCTCTGAAAAAATGATCCAATGGTGGATATTTACTATTTACTAGAAATAGAGAACAAAAGTAATATATTATTATTTGTTAAAAATTGGAGAATCCACGGTTGGACCAAGACGATCCCAGATAACTTCGCTCTGTATCAGTTCTTATTACACACACTGGAGAAGTTGTTTTTTCTAATTTGAACCATACATCATTGTTTCTGCTTTTATCGTGATATTTCCTGATGCTCGTTTCAATCCCAGGATTAAGAGATGGGAGGAGCATAGGTCCAAATCAACTATCCAATAGATTAAACCGTTGTTTTTGTTTCTTTTGGATTGATGAAAACCAAGAGAGGAATTAATTAAAATGAACATAACAAAAGTTCAAATATTTTAAGTAGAAAAGGCATACTTAAACTCCAATTAATAGTACACAAGCTCTTTAGGAGGCTTATAACATGCACAACCTTTACAGAGCTATTATTACATAAAACTTATTCCATAGTACTATAACTTGGAGATTTAATTCAAACAACAGATCTTATATTCTCAGTTGCGTGAACGAATACAACCCCAAAGGGTTTAATATTTTCATCAGTTGGGACCAGACGCCGTCCATCCTTATCGTTACGCCTCCCAATATCATGACAAGTACCAGGTGGGACAGTGATCGGTGAACAATACTGAAGCTTGTATCCAAAGTTACCATTTTTCACAATTTTAAAATTACCTTGAAATGGATCAATAAAACCAATACTGATCGATGGTGAGGGGAAACCATCTACAGCTAGAACCCACTTGGGGGATTCAGCACAATCTGGCTTTTTATGATGAAATGCAATTTCTAGTAAGTTGTCAGTAGAGATATAACCTATAGTCTGTCCTATTGGGCTAAAATGGACTGGCAGGCCATTGTCAACCTCAGAATAATCTTGAAGTACTGGTACTGGACAGTATGATCTCTCAGCCAGCTTCACTCCACCACCTGCACCTTTAGAGATTGCTGGTAAAATATAGTATTTTCCACCAGGAAAAAGGGCGTTTCCATCTGTGTCTTCCACTAGTTCAGTGAAAGCTAATGGAAAGTAGGTAAAGGAAAGGAGGAGAAAAGAAAGGGTATGTAATGTTGGCTTCATGGTTTTCAAGATTCAATGTGAGATGTGTGTGTTTGTTTTGCAATTGTTGCATGAGTTAAACATCTATTTATAGACTTATTCAAAGAGTAGGGTAGGAGTTAATTAATTTGGATGCATGTATAAAAAAATCAGTCACGTTTATCCAAATTTTAATATATAAATACGTACTATATTCCACATGCATGAAAATATTTACTGATAAAGAAAATAGTAATTTATGTGTCGTTTCATGGCCTCCCACATGGCGTTGTTTTTTTGACAATTTTCTTAATTCATTTCGATGAAAGTGAAGGGAAGCATCACAAGTTGTTTATGTCCTGCCTTCAAAAAATCTATTCATGGTCTACTAGATCGGTCCTAAGATTTTCTGTCATTGACGAATCAGTAAAGTTTTACGCGTCTCACTATTTGAAGGTCTTTCTTCTTGCAATTTTTGTTAAAAAAGATTCATGCGCTGCCACTCCGCCGATGTTCAAGGCCACCTTTGTGTCATGCGAAGATATAAAACAAATGAAAATAAGCTTTATGAATATGACAACATTTCTCAAAATATTTTACTCCCTGGAATCCGATGACTCTCTTTGCATTCTTTCATTACGCTCACATCACACACATTTCTTTTTTTGACCCAACTCACATGCATAGTATTGTAGATAAGTAATGATATTTGTATAGCTTGACAACTTTGAGAACAACCTTAGTTTTTTCTCTTTTTATTGGACAAAAAATAGTGAGTGAGAATATAATGAATGTATGAAAGATTGAGTTGTCCCAAAATTTATCAAACAAAATAAAATTGTACAAATATAATTTCGCTATATAAATACCATTTTCAACAAAATAAAGGGTATAGTACATTGATCATTTTTAATTTGTGCGCTCTTTATATTTATATACAATTATTCAACATTTAATTTTCTCTTCTTATCAAATCATCAATTTATCACCATCTATCATAACACTCTATTTATTTGTGATCATAGATTGATTTTGAATGTTTAAAATTATATTCCTAGTACATATACCGATCGATGTGGGAAGATAATGCTTTTTTTTTTTTCTAGACACGTTTCTTCATATTTTTTATTTTTAATAATACTGTGTATTTTTTAGTGGCTACCCTTTTGTTGATCGTTTTGCAATACAGCCCGCGTCTTGGAGAATCTTTCTTGGTGTTCTTAGATTAGGTACCTTTGGTTTATACATTTTGTACCTCTAAATTTAGCAAAGTTTTGGATTAGTCAATGCAATTTTTTGTTTTTTCCTTTACAAATTCTTAGATACCTTGGAATAATTTGTTTGTATAGAAGTACTTGTACAAAAATTCATTCAAGATTTAAAGAGAAAGAAAAAAGATTTTGTTAAATTTTAGTGTATCGAAATATTCAATTTTTTTATTTTTTTTTATAACTTTGCAGTAGTATAAACCTTTTTTTGAAGAAGCTAAATTAACCCACCTCAATTGACACCGGAGAGAATCGAACCTGAGACCTTGGGGGAGGAGCACACTCCCAAGTCCCAAGCCAATACCACCAGGCCAACCCAAATGGGTTCAGTAGTATAAACCATTATTTTTCTATGGCGTTATTATATGTTATAAAAATTGATGTGGCAAACATCTGTTTACTTGAGACTCGCTAACGACTACAAAGTGCAAATATATCATTGTTGTGGATCTAACCATTGGTTAGGCGTTTCACGACGGTTTTAGAACTCTATGTTAACATGTTGCAGCGGTTCGGACGTGCCAGAAATCAAGAACTGAGTTAAAATATTTAGAAGCATGATTGTTGATCTTGTGTACAGGATCCTATGTATCCAAATCAAAGGTAACCGAACAAAGTATTCAATCAAAAGTAACCGTATGAAAAACTGAGTTAACATGTTAAGCTTTTCAAGATTTTGATTTTGAATGAGTGATTTATGTACGATTTTGAATGAAATCAATGAATGAATTGATTTTTGAATGAATGATTTTTGTATACAGTGATTAACTATATATAGATGATCAAAGTATAAAAACTAAAGTTCTTATCAATATTTGAACTTTCAAAAAACTAATATCAAATGATTATATCATTAAGATAAGATGGCAATGTACAAAGACTAGGGTAGGAGTTAACTAATACTTGTTTTCTTTATTTTTATTTTCGAGCTCATCATTATGATGAGTGAGTAATCTCTCTTTGTCTTGGGATCATGGAAAGTAGTCACATGACAAACTTTCCATAATCTCATTCTTTTCATTTGTTAAGGGAATTTAAAACCTAATCTAGCCTTAGTGTATTTAAAGAAAATATAGGCAACCATTTTAGTCAAAAGACAACTTGCTGGAAATATAAGGCTAGACAAAGGTTTAGAATCATGAGAATAGGGATGAAATTAAATGGACAATCAAGCTTAAAGGGTCTATCTGACATTGAAACCATGAGAATATGAAGCTATGTTGATGAAACTTTTTTTGTAGTGAATGAAGATTGAGAAAGGAATATGATTTGGAATTTTCGTTATAGTGGTAACCTTGAGATACTTTTTATTTACATAATTAGGAGAAAAATGTAACAATGATATTCACAAGTCGCTGTGGATATGATTCTCTTTTTATTACGACGACATACTAGTACACTTGCACGCATGTTAAGTTTTTGTCGCCGGGTGTTGAAGACTTGTTGAAAAATTGAGGTACAACTTTTCTTCTTTTAATCATTTAATTTAGATTTTTTATTTTATGTTTTCTTTCACCTCTAGATTGTTTCGTTTATGTCACTCCTTCCGGCCCTAAGTATAAGCACTTTAAAATATTATTGTTCCTAAATATAAATCCTATACAAATTACTACATGTATTTATTTATTATTTTTCAAACAACATTCTAATTAATACTACTAACTTATTTTTGAATATAAAAGTAAAATTAAACACATAGAAACAAAAGACAACTTAATATTATTCACAGTCGAAATGAACATATTAATTACACTATCCACTTTTCTTGACACAAGTGAAATTTGTCAAAGGGGTTTATAATAACAGAGGGAGGGAGTAACATTTTGTAAAACCAAAGAATAAAAAAATTAGGTGTTTTGCTTGACAGTTTTTTTCTTACTCTCTTTCTCCAAATACTTTCCCCAAAAGGGGTGTTGCTTCCAAACCATCTGCATATCCTCAAGTGGGACACCCTTAGTTTCTGGAAACAACTTGTAGATGAATAAAGTCATGATGATTACGAAGCCAGAAAAGAAGAGGAACAAACCAAACTTGAAGTGACAAAGCATTTCGGTGAAGAATTGAGCTATGATGAAAATGCTGGTCATATTGACAGCAACTGTAATACTCTGACAAGCAGATCGAATTTCGAGTGGAAAAATTTCACTAGGTACTAACCATGCTAGAGGTCCCCAAGACCAAGCGAAACCTGAAACATATATGCAGATTACCCCTACGATGGTTATTGCAAACCATTGAGGTAATTGTCCTGGATTCCCACTTGTTCCAAATGTTACACCAATAGCAATTGCCATCAAAATTTGACAAACCAACATTTGAGCACCACCCTCAAGGAAAAGGGTGCGTCGTCCAAATTTATCCACAACAACGATTGAAACCAGAGTGGCAAGAGGTTTAAAGCCTCCAATGATCGCGGCAGACATGAGTGAAGCTTGACTTCCAAAACCAATCGTTCTGAATAGAATAGGAGCATAGAATGTGATCACATTCAATCCAGTGAATTGTTGGAAGAAAGGAATCATTATAGCGAAAACCATTGGTGGCCTATTTTTTCTCTTGTTCAAGGTTTTCCAAGGGTGTTTCACTTGATCTGAGGCTTCACTAGCAGCAACAATATCTTTAAACTCGGCATCAACATCATCAGTACCGCGAATTTTTGCAAGCTCCTTTCTTGCGGTTTCATGGCGACCACGTGAAACAAGTGAGCTTGGTGAATCAGGAAGAAAAAGTGTGCCTACAACGAAAATCACCGCAGGTACCGCACCTAGCCCCAAGCTTAATCTCCATCCCTCACCATTCCATAACTTGGCACAGTAATAGTTTGCCAGATTGGCTGCAAACATACCAATAGTAATTGACAATTGAAAACACATGTTTAGGGCTCCTCTATATTGAGAAGGTGCCATTTCTGAGACATAGATTGGAACCGACTGATTGGCACATCCAATACCAAAACCAAGTAACAACCTTCCAATGATAAGCATCGCAATGTTCTGCGCAAATGAATTGAGTAATGCACCCGACACAAAGAATAATCCACCCAAAATCATTGTTGCTCGCCTGCCCATCATTCTTGTTAAGCTTGATGCCCCAAGACTAGATATAAGAGCACTTATATAAATGGAAGATGTAAAGAATGTCAATGTTTGACTGTTGAATTTGCAATATTGATTTGAAGAAGCTTTTGTATTTATTTGCTGTTCATAAACAGAAGGAAAGAATTGTTTCAAGAAGGAATCCATAGATGTTACACCACCTGAAACACCATGATCATATCCATAAATTAATCCACCACTTGCAGCCATGACACAAGTGATAATAACCCTAAAGGTGAGTTTTCCAGGATATTGGGTTGCAACATCCATGTTTCCTTCCTTACCCATGATTTCCTTAGCAAAATGAGATTTCTTTATATTTATTTATATATATAAAAAGAGATTAAGACTACACTGGAATTTTTGGGAGAAGATTGATTCAAATGACACTATTAATAGAATTTATGTTTATCTGTCCCTCTTATCCATCCACTTAGCTAGCCAATTAATTTTGCGAATTTCGTTTTTAGAGATTGGATTACGTTAAAAATAGAACAAAATGGAGGAGCCAGTTTAGCTACTACAACAGCTTTTTTGTTACAAAAAAAAGGGCTTGTGGCACAATAATAGGTGTTTTAGTTTTTTTTTTTTTTTGAGAGATAGGTGTTTTAGTTTATTTGGCTTATATAATAAGTTTTTTTTTTTAAGAAATATAATAATTTTTATATTTCCAATTTGTGGCATAACGCAATAAGAATTAAATCCTAAAGTTAGTTACCAATTTTCATGCATCAAGGAACAGATAAAATCAGTTTAATAGGAATATTTAGCTTAAAAACTTAAACAAAGAGAGCCGCTCCTTTCTATTGACTTATTTAGCTTATGCAATTAAAATAAGCTTTAATGTTAATTGATAAGTTCTCATTGACGAATTTTGAGCTTATGAAAAAATAGTTTACACAAATAAATAAGCTTTTAATGTTAATTGATAAGTTCTAATCAACAAAAATTGTATCTTCATCACGTGTTTTTTCATAAACTACATCGATAAATTTATGAATACTACTAATGCATAAAATTAAAAATTGTTTTGTATAAGATCAAGAAGTAGCAAATTCTAACTGGCCCTATGTAAAAACAACTTATGCCACATATATAAAAAAATAAATATGATAGAAAAGGATAGAACAAGACTGGTCACAGAGGTGATGAAGCCAATGTTCTCATTGATCTCCCTTTGTGCGGTCGTGGATTTACTTGGTACCGCAGTGATGGTGTATATATGACAAGTTAGATCGTTTCTTTGTTATCATAAGAGTGGTGTGTTTACTGGCCTAATTGTATTAAGTCCGCTCTTAACAAAGGTGTTTATGATCATTGTTTCATTGTTTTGTTTCTTGGTAATGAAAATTGGGGTCCTCGCCCTTAGAATGTTGAAATGTTGGGCTGATTTGTGTTACAAGAAGTTTGTTAAGGTTAAGTGGTCCTCTTCAAATATTATAGGTTGTTGAGGTTATGTTTTGAAGGAGTGATTTCATTGAAAATGATATGACTTTAAACATCACAAACATCCATACATATTTTTTAAGGAAAACATCCATACATATAATTCTAATCAAAATGTTATTAATTTTGGTTAAATTTTAAATTTAATAAAAAAAAAATATTGTTCATTATTTACACGCGTCCTTCTAGCGCTAGTACAAATAAAGACCGTCAAATCAAAAATTTATATTGTTATATTTTTCAGTTAATTTATATATTATTTGAATTCATTTACCTAATAAATAAACATTGATATTTTATATTAAAATTCTTAGATGAGCAATAATAACCGGAATACTTGTAACCTTTTTTTTTTTTTTGAAAGCGGAATACTTGTAATTTGTCAACAAAAAAAAATCGTAGGAGCATATAACAGAAGCCCGAATCAAGTTTGATTCAGAATTTGTTTTATTCCCACTTGCACGCACAAAAATACCAGTCCCCTTTTGGTACCTCTAACTAATTTATTAGAATGTGGCGTATGTGTCTAATTCTTGTGTTTTTACTTGTTTGAAAAAATGATAGATTCATGTGTTATGGAATAGTCTGGTTAATTTCTTGTTCCTATTTATTTTGATCCGTATCTACTATGATCTATGAAGCACCGACACAGATAGACACCGGGCAAGACGCTAGCACTGACACGTTTGCAACGATAATATGTCAGAAACTGATACCAAAATACAATTTAATTGTAGAAACCAACTTTTATTGATGGTTGAATATGTTTGTAACAGAAATATAATTACACACGCTATAGAGAATGTAATATTCACACAAACTAAAGAGATAGTCTGTTTGTACAAGGCTATCCAAGAAATTTGAGAGTCTTGATGTCTCCCTTCCAAGAGATAATCTGTTGTTATCCACAAAAGAGATAGTCTAAACATCTAAACACACTATCCAAAAAATTTGAGAGTCTTGATCTCTACCTTCGAAGAATTCAAGAGTTTGGTCTCTCCCTCTTCGAGCACCTCAATATCTATCCGATAATCACAACTGACATAATAAGAAGTCTAACAAAATGATATAAATTGAATGTTGTCACATGTGTCAGTATTGTGTCGGTGTTAAACATTGATGCAAGTGGGACATCAGACACACATTCAATCAAGTCTCAGTGCTACATAGGCTATGATTTTCTATTTGATATGCATTATATTTTGTCTAAATTTCTAAAGTTTACATAAGGATTGACTTCATATTTTCTTGATGTTGTACTTGTCCGGTAAAATGAAAATGACATTGTTCGTGTTTATGTAAAAACCAACAATTTGAAATTGTGAGTCTATCATTAGTTATTGATTTTGTGAATAATTTTCTAACTCAGATGTGATGACTTTGGTGATTTTTTGTATTTCAGATAAATTATGGTGAACATACAGAAGCTAGAGGAATCTGTGGTGCAGAAATTTTGCCAACTGATTGGAATCAAGAGAAGTGTCATCATAGCATGGATGCACGATAATATGAACATTTTCTATAGCTAGATATATTTTTTTTCAACTCTGTTTGACGAAATTATCTTTCCTAAAGTTCATTTTTCTACTTTCAAGAGATGAGCTAATTTGAATTGTTTAGGTGTGATGTATTTGATTCTTTTGTTTGATTTGGAGAGCACGGTGTTGTATTGGATACACATAATATATCATGTAATGTAATTGAAACCATAGTATAATTTTAAAAAATTTAACGTCCAATATTAAATTTAGAATAAAATGATAGGTTGACGACTAAATGAATAAACCAATATAATTATTAGATCAAATGAACCAATATAATCAGTCTAAACACATTCTTGTGGTGGCTAAGTTATTGGTAGTTATATATTTTAATATGATGTCAAATATGTTGTTCACTCTTATATGTTTAAATTAAAAAAATTTAATTAGTTTTTCATAAAAAATAAATTATTGGCTTAAATATGAAAATGGTCCTGTAAATATCAAGCATTTTGGTTTTAACCCTATATAACGTATTGTGTTTTGTTTTAATCGTTGCAAATTTAGAATATTTGTTTTGTTCCTTGGTGCTTTGTTTTAGTGTCTCTACAAATTATTTGTATTAAAATTGATCTCTATAATATTCATTTTAGTCCTTATATCAAATAATCTACATTTTTTTTTAGGGATTCTACATATTACACGATCCAAATTTAATATGAAACAATTTTAGAAGAACTAAAACAAAACATCAAAGATAAATAACAAGATATTTTTACAATGATCAAAAGTAAAATGTTTGATATTTGCGAAGAACATTTGGATATTTAAGTATAAATTCTCATTACGAGAAATGTTAGGGTCACACCCACAAACACTCTCTTTTAACACATCCAATAGTACTTAGCCATATAACAATATTAAGTCTTTGCAGAAAGAAATTGGATGAAGTTAAGACCAAAGAACCTACGTCCTATCTCCAGCCCAACAAAATAACAAAAATGGGTTAGATCTACGAAAATGAAGAAAAAGCTGCCACGATAAAAATCGGAAGGAGATAGCTTTGATGAATGTTATATTGAGTTGACATGAATGTTAGTTATTGTCATTGTGTATGTAGTATTGACAAGTCAATATTTAGGTCAAATTATCCCTATATTCATTTTTTTATCAGGTTCTATTAGTTAGACTCATGAAAAAGGATTAAAATTTTGTATAAAAAAAAAGGATCAAATTAGTCCGTCATATAAGATTAATAGTACTTTTTTTTATCAATGGAAAGGAAAGACAAACAAACAATAGATCGACATTCATAGCTTTGATTTGATTTTCTTCCCTGCAAAATTTTATTTCACCCTTATCATTTAAAATTAATTTTTATTTTTTAAAGAATCATTTGAAATTCATTTGTTTTTTAAACAAAAACATGAACGAATGAAATTTCAAAACTGTGAACTAAAATATACATATTTCTGATTGTAATTGTAGTTCTATATATAAGAAACTAATTATGGACCACTATTGAAATTAAGTTGTAACATTGAGGGATTCTGATAGTAGTACCACGTTGGGGACACATGAAATGTATTCCATGCAAAATCAATATATGACGTGTCCAAGATAGTGACAGCTCAACAGTTGACATCAGAGACCAAAATAACCAACAAGTTAAGATTTGTGTTGCGTTTGTTTTAAATTTTTTAAGAGAAAATATATTTTTTACAAGAAAAATTGACATTTTTAGTCGTTTGTTTAGAATTTTGATAAAAAAATAACATTTTTGACACAAATGATAAGCTGCTAGGAATAAACATAAATAACTTCAGATTTTTTCTAAAACAAACATACCCTTGAAGGATTTAAACTCTTCTTTCAGAGAACATAGTGACACCACATGCTATTTTAAGAGACTAAAATGTGTGTTCTCATCTTAAAACACAAACACAGAAAACTTGTGTTCAAATTCAGAAACACACAAACACATGCCTATTCACCATGAGTCGAAGAAGGAAGTTGTGCCACAGAAAGAAAGATCTAAGGGAAAGATGGTACATTATTAAATACGCTAAACTTCAGCATCAAACAGTAAATTGAACATCGTCCACCATTGACCACCTATAGCAGTGGTCCATGGTAGTCGACGCCGAACTAATATTAAACTATCATTCCTATTGACTTGTTCAGATGTTCATCTTTGGGTCAGTGATATACATAAGTTCCAAAACTACAATACAAGCAAAGGTTAGCTAAATGACCCTTCCCATAATTATGAAGAGAACATACGTATTGATAGTTCACAAGATCAAAACAAAATAAGGTGCTGAGTTGCAAAGAAGCTTTACTTGTTCATTTTCCAAAGTTATACCCAAAAAAGCACATGAGATTTAGCATAACACAACTTAATTAGTGTTGGGGTCATCTCTGATACTGAGAAGTGTTTTGTACTAACTAAAATACAAGAGATAAACCCAAAAAATTTCTCTCCGTCGAAGACCAAACTATGAAGTAAAGTATACACCAGACAGATAAAGCAAGTACCTCAAACTTCTTGATTGAGAATCCTTAGCATATACCCTATACTCTTGCAAACAGCAACCATCTTCCAAATCCTGATAAACAGTTACCCTGGCATATCAGTATTGACCGGCATAAACAAAACAAATACTATTGTCCATCAAAACACAAGGCACTGTATGGTGTGAAAACTGTTAAGCACGAAAATCCCTTTTTCTACTTTGCTCCCTCCTCCAGTAATGACCTGTTTGATCATCACCCCTTTGAGGCTGAGATCCATTAAAGCTTAGATTATGTCTGTTAGAGGCTCCCCTTGTTTGGTGGTAGCTCTGATTCCCAGAGTTCCAACCTCCATTATTCCTTCTAAACTGTGAATCGCTTGTAACGTAAGCTTTTTCATGTTGCTTCCATCTTGGCACATTTGTTCCACTGTTTCTCCATCCTGTGTTCATTGGAATTTCATTTTGTGGACTAGACCTGTATCCCCAAGAGTTGCCACTATTAGCCAAATTATTCGACTTTTGGTGGCACCAAGAATTATCCCTAACTTTGCCCCATCCTTTATCCGTCTGTAAGCATCCAGAATTCCAATCACCACACTGATTGTTATGATCCCTTCCTGCATTCCAACCCCTAGACTTATCATGACCACCTTCCCAAGCATTGTCAGTTAATCCTTGATTTCCACGAATGGCACTACTCTCCCATGGATTATCAGTAGTTCCTACAATTTCAGAATTATCATGATAATCCCCCGGGTTTTGTCCTTGGATTTCATTATTTTCTAAACCTCTGTCAACAGATGTTACAGCACATTCCCATGGATTTTCACCATCGACTGAAATTTTTGTTCTTTTATATTGTATGGCATTCTCTTGTTCTTCTTCATCGGGGACAGTAAAGAATGCATTATCTAATTCCTTTATCAGTTCAGGGTCAATACAAGGATTCCAATCTATTTGCTCGATATAAGCATCTGGATCAGGCAGAGAAATATCACAGGGAAGGTTGTTGACTTTTGCCCAGTAAAGTTTTTTGGCATTTTGAAATGCTTCTTCAGCACCTGAATCCTTCCAATCGAGAACATTGTGGTGACAGTAGATCAACTCTTTGGAATCGACAATCTTCTGCCATGGTACACATCCACTCAACTGGCAATATTTCTTCTCCCATAATGGTATTCCATCGTGCCGGAACTCTAACATGTTTGAAAAAGAAAAAAAAAAATCAGTACATTGCATCTGGTGTTATAATGGAAGAGACTGTAACATATAATAAATTATCATTGTAGTTTTCAGGCATAAAAATTACAGGAAAACAAGATTCAACCACACAAACGGTGTCAAGAAATTATATGGAAGTTCACACAAAGATTAAAGTATAGTTACCTGTTTGACAACAAACACCTATACACCAAACCAATGATTAAAGTATAGTTACATGATATAAACTGGAATTTAATTTGAAAGAAATGGGAAAGAATTCCTTGTTTTATGAATTGCAGAACTTGGAGGGTATGCACCACCCAATGTCAAAAGGCTCCTATTTTAACACAAAAAAAAGGCTTGATATCCTCTTTCTCTCCTCTCTTGTATTGTTTATACACATTGCGATAATCTACTCTCTCTCTATTCTTGAACTACTTGAATCTTCTAAATATTTAATTGTAACTACTTAATGAATGGGGTTATCTAACAATACACCCCCAAAGTTTTCACCTTGTCTTAAAGGTGTAAGTTTGAAAAGAAAAAAGTGAAAGCCTACTACTGCATTGATCTTTTCCAGTTCTGGTTGCAAATAGGCGCACTGAAGACAAAAACTCAGATGATTCTACCAATTTCAACTCCAAACTTTATTTGAAACACCCCTGCATATCTTCCCATTAGCTGCAATTAATTTTACGAATTTCAGTGCATTTCAATGTCAATTCAGTAGGTGTAGAATGTTCAAACAGAATAAAAATTAAATGAATGTTCTTGTGTTGGACTTGAAGCCACTTAATAATATGAATTGGTGTTTGTGACCTATATCCTTGCAACATGAACTGTCGGTAACAGTGGTGGATAATGGGTCAGTTTGCAGGGGAGCCAGAGACTGTCGGTGTCCACAATCCATCCCATGTTGCAATAGAACTCGAGTCCGCCAGGCGCCAGTTATAGCCGCGGTGGTGGGTTAACCGGATCATTCAAAACCCAAACCTGCTAGGTGTGATTATCAAACACTATTTTCTAATCTGTTTTGCAACCCATTTTCCCATCTCTGTTTATGCTTCATTTATTACTTACTGTGATTCATGTCTCTTCCATTGTTGGGTCCATAATATTTCTCTCTGTTTTTGGCTTTACCCTCTTCTACGACCTACAACATGATGTTTGCTACTCTCTTTTTTTTTTTCATTTTCCCTCAGTTCCTTTTTCACCAATAGCCTGTCAGGTTCGTCTGATTCCATATTAATCATAACGCTGGTTTGGTTTCTCTGACTGTCTTTGTCTCCATCAGCCAGTTGTTTCCTATCCTCCTCCCCCATATCCTTTTCAACCTCATCAATTTCTTCCCGATTTTTACGTGATTCCCTTCCTCCCATCTCTTCTATTGTGTGTAACGTTACATATCAAACCCTCTCTCTAACTACTTGACTCTACTAACTATCAAAGAATAACTACATAATTCCTGGTGTTATCTAATATCTTTGGAGGGCTTCTTAAAATAATATTATTATTCATATAAAATGGCATTTTCTATAACTGCATTGGTGACACCTCTCTCCTCAGCAAGAAAACAAGGCCAAGCTTTATAAACCTGGTGAATGCAAGATTGAGAGTTTCAATTTTAACCTGAAACCTCTTGAGACCTTGAAATACATCTCTACAATCATCTTAATGGTTCGAAGTAAGAGACATCAAGAAAATCACATCTAACTAAAGAATTTAGAAATAGATCAAACAATCTCTACTATTACGGCATTCATGGAAGGCAGCAACCAATCTACTAGCAAAACACAAAATTTAATCGAACTATTAATTGAATAAGGATGCATAATAGGAAACAATGGAGACTTAAAACAGTGATCCAATCCATGAGGCTCCCACCAAGTGGGGGTTAGGGAGGGTAGATGTACACCCCCTTACCCTGCAAGTGGAGAGACTGTTCCAAAATTTAAACATATGACTTCCAGGTCGCAATGCAGCAACCTTACCGTTGTGTGCCTTCAGCAAACAACTTAGACTACATGAAACAATTCGCTAGTGCGCAATACACAGCGAAAAACGTTCACTTAAAACACGAAATGTGCAGAACTTACATCCAGCAAACAAAATGATAGAAAGCACATAAAAACCTTTCATATACATTGTCAACCTAAAACAGTTTAACACTGACATTCAATCAAAGCCCACCATTCTACCAAGCCACACTGTTAGTTTCAAAATAATCATACAAAAGTGGGGGTAATGTAGCAAAGCAATGGATTCTCATTGGATGACAGTGTTTTACACTGACAGTGCATACCCTTTAGTTCCAACAAATAAATGCAAATGGATCACATTTCAATTGGGCAGCCAGGTTCTCTTCTAAAAGAGTATAATGGTTATGCACCGATCGTGTAAACTATTTTTACGCTGTCGTCTGATTGAAATTAACTATTTTTCCATGTAGCCTTAAAATTAGTCTACACTGACGGTGCATATCCTTACAGACAGCCCAGTTCAATTTTTAAAACATTGATTCACACCCAACAGACACAAAAGTACACAACAATAACAATGACAAATCTTCCTCTTTAACAATGTTTTCATTAAAATTCACAAAACCCATTTCCTATTCGAAACAAATAAAGAACATAATCATTAAAAAATGTAAAGAATTCAAAAATTAAAAATATTTAAAAATAAAAAAAAAAGTAGAGATAAAAAGAAATTACCAGGAAGAGGGGCTCTGATATCGTAGAAAATGGAAGGAGGATTAGGAGATCTACGACGAAACCTACGCGATGGACGATAATTCCATTTTCCCATTTCTTTTGGTAGTTCGCGAAATTGAAACGTTTAATATAATTCAGAAAGTTGAAGAGAGAGAGAGAGAGAGAGAGAGAGAGAGAGAGAGAGAGAGAGAGAGAGAGAGAGAGAGTGAGAGAGAGATAGATTTTGAGTTGAGTTTATTTGACGCGGTGGAAGTGAAAGAAGAAATCTTGGTATTTATATATACCACAAGTCAGGTTTGTACTGTCTCTGTGTCACGTGTTGGTTGTGACTTTTGTGTGTATAAGGATACTTGTTGTTGACAAATAAACTATTCAACTTCACAAAGAAATGAGAAAATATTCTTTAAAAAAAATCAACCACTATATGTTTGGGTGATATTGAGTTTAATGACATTGTTGATTTTAATTGAAAAATGAATTATTAAAATAAATTCTTTTGATACAAGAGAAGATTTGATTAAGAAAGAGATAAAGACAAAGTTATTCGAGTGAAATTTATAGTTTGAACATCAATCACGATATTTGACTTAACAATTTTGATATTTTTGTGAGAAATAATATTTGTACAACCATTTTGATTATGGTTGTATTCTTGTGTTTTTGCATTCACAAGAATACAAAAATACAACCATTTTGATATTTTGCATTCACAAAAATACAAAAAATGGTTGTACAAATATTATTTCTCATAATTTGATCATTTTTCTATCAATTTTTTCGTTCATACTCAAATTATGTTCACTTTTTCTATTTGTTGTTTTGGTTTTTTGTGCAAATACCTAATTTTCTTTGTAAATCTATAGTTGTCTCGTAAGTTTTCATACAAATGGTTGTTCAAATAACACAATTCTACTTTTTTTTTTTGTTACAATGCTAAGAAAAAGCACAAGAATACAACAAAAGAAAAAAAGAAAACGAGCTAATCTCTCAAATAGAAGGTTCCAGCCGCATCACTCCGCAACAAAGAGAGAAGATCTATCGAAGGAGAGTATTGACGAAAAAACTCAAGATTAGAGGAAACGTCGAGTTTAACCATGAAATTCGCACATTGGTTCCATTCATGAAGGGTATGGATAATTGAGACATTTCCTTGCTCAATTAAATCTTTTATGTCTTGAATCAAAACCGCATAAACATGATATTTCAATGAGGGGTCTTTGACGATGTTAATACCATGAAGTGAATCAAAATAGCAAACTGGCTCAGTGATACCCATGCTTTTAGCCAACAAGAGACCATGATAGATGTCATATAGCTCGGCATACAAAATGTTAGAAAAGTTTTGAATGTAACCCGAAAAATCTTTGAAGTAGTAACCTGCATCATTTCTAAGAACTCCACCAAAGTTAGCTCTTATGAGGGAACCCAAACAACTACCATCAACATTGAGAATGACATCTGAGTGATTGTTGTTATTCCACTTGACTGAAATAGTTTTTAGTGCTACATTAGTGACTGTGGATGGATTTGACGGTGGATGGACAAGGGTCGTGTGAGAAGAAGGATGTTACAAGAGAGACAGATTTGTGAGAGAGATGATGCGAGTTCATCAATGGTGAGGGTTGAGCACGGTGGTGCGTTGGTGAGAGATGGTGGTGACGACGGTGCTCTGGTCTGAGAGACAAAATTTATGGTTCTTCAAATATGTGTTGTTGTTCATCATTGTTTTGGGTTTTTAGATCTTTCTAACGCGTTTTTAAGTCTCTAAGAAAAACAGTCCTGATTTTTAAGAAAATTAAGGTGAAGAAGATAGAAACAGGTTGTGATTTAACAAAAGGATTGGGTTGTGAAACCAAAAATGATAATAATGATGACGTCAATCGATGTGAATAGGTTGTTCCATGATGAAGAAGGAATTTAAAGTCCCTAATTTCTGAAAAATTGAAAAAATGATGGAAGATAGATGGTGATGATTCTGGGTTGTGTTGGTAGACTAGTAGAGAGATTGTGGAAGATGAAGAAGGGGTATCGTTTCACCTGATAAATAAAAAATGTTAAATTTTAATTTAAATTAGTATTTTAACATGTGGCATGACATGTCATTACTGAGGACATGTGGCATCCTAGTGGCGTTTATGTGGTATGTTCAGTTTGTCCAATCAGTGAAAATGGACGGTAGGGACCAATTGTACTAATGGAGGAAATATGCAAGAGGAAGTTTAAAAACATCTTTCGAAGTCACTCAAGATATACAACAACAACAACAATCAAGCCTTATCCCACTAAGTGGGGTCGGCTACATGGATCAAATGACGTCATAGTATTCTATAAAAACCATATTTGGATCCACTTCATTGACCTCTAAATCTTTTCTAATGGTTTCTCGAATTGTTTTCTTAGGTCTTCCTCTACCTCTTTTAACCTGACTCTCCTCCATTAGATATACTCTTCTTACAACGGCATCTACGGGTCTTCTCTTTACATGTCCAAACCATTTAAGCCTATTTTCTACCGACTTTTCTACTATAGGTGCTACCCCCACTCTTTCCTTAATGGTGTCATTCATAATTCTATCATGTCTAGTCTTACCACTCATCTAACGCAACATCCTCATCTCCGCTACACTTACTTTACTCTCGTGTTGGCTCTTAACCGCCCAACATTCTGTACCATACAACATTGCCGGTCTGACTGTGTCTGATACAACTTTCCTTTCAGCTTAAGTGGTACTTTCTTATCGCACAAAACACCTGAGGCTCTTCTCCATTTCAACCACCCAGCTTGAATACGATGATTTACATCTGCTTCTATTTCTCCGTCATTTTGTACTATGGACCCAATATAGTTAAATCGTGTAACTTGGGGTATGATATGATCTCCAACTTTCACCTCCAAGGTAGACCCACTTCTCCTTTTCCCGAAGTTACATTTCATATACTCCGTCTTTCTTCTCCTCAGGCGAAAACCATACACTTCTAAGGCTTGCCTCCAAGTCTAGCCTCCCATTTAACTCCTCCCTCGACTCACCAAGCAAGACTACATCAACTGCAAAAAGCATACATCTCGGTGCTAACTCTTGGATGTGTTCCGTCAGTACATCCAAAACTAAAGTAAAAAGATAAGGACTTAGGGTTGACCCTTGGTGCAATCCTATTGTTATGGGAAAATCTACGGTATCCCCATCCCGTGTCCTCACACTAGTCGAAGCTCCCTCATACATATCCTGGATAGCTCTAATATATAGGCAATCCTCACCTCTTTCTTCTCCAGAGCTTTCCACAAAATCTCTCTAGGTACTCTATCATACGCCATCTCCAAATCAATGAAAACTAAGTGTAAGTCTTTATTTTTTTTACCATTTTATCATTTTTGCAATTAAAAACGAAAAGACGAGCACATTAGCGCTCATTTTGAGATTGGGATACATGATTTTGAGATCAGTTTTTTAATTCCAATTTTATTCTTATTAATAAAAAACTAAAACTAAGTTCCTTATTTTTTGGTGGTGGACGGGGTTAAACTAAATTCCTTTAAAATAAGAACAACATAATTACAACAGAAATTTAAATTATTAACTAAAAAAATCTTTAAAGAGATCAAGTAAGAACTAAAATGACAATCTTACGATAAGTCAATTCAAAACTAATTGAGTAAACTTTCATTCGATTATTTTAACTTTTTTATGTGAACTTATATCCGAATTTGATTTCTAAAAAAAATATAAAAGTAACTTTGTTCAATAGAAATATAGATTAATAAAACTGAATGTGTGTTTGGATGAGAAAATATTTCGAGGTAATGTAATTTATATTTTTTGGAAATTGAAATCTTTTAAGTAAATTCATTGTTTTGATGATTAATTTGTAGAATTTTTAAAATGATGAAAATTTATGAAGTATTTAAGCTAGATTTTTGCTTATTTTAAATGACACCTAAAGGTTAAAAAATTTCAAATTTCTTCTTTCTTATAATTTTTCAAAATTTTCAATATTGTCCCCATATTTAAAAAAATTCACATTGAAATATTTTCAAATCACTCTTGCTTTTTTTTCAATACTTATTATTTCTTTTTGAAATTTTCTAACTAGTCCCTAAAAACTTGTAAATATTTTTAATTTGACCCTCAATATTTTCAAAAATTATAAATTGGGCCCTTTAAATTTTCGGAATTTGTAAATTACGTTTATTTTTTAATTTTTAAATTTGACCCTAAAGTTTTACAATTTATAAGTATTTCAAAAATGTTAGCAATGAATTTTTTTAATATTTTATCCAAACAAAAAACATTTAAGAATGAAGGTAATGTTTTTTTTATTTTATTTTATAAAGCCCCATTTGATCAATTGAAAAAAATGTCCAAGAGGATGGTGGCGAAATCCAAAAACCCATTAAAAAAGTAACAATACCTATATGAAAGCAATCCTAACAAATCCCTAATGTAAAAAGCATTAATGAACTACGAAGTTTCCCTCTCTAAAAATCAACTACTAGGGGAAACATTGCAATTCATGTTGCTTCTCATGTTCATACAGTTCAGTAGTCTAGTTTTCTATTTCGAATTTCAAAGGTATCAGCAACTCCTTCTGAAAAATGACACTACATTTGTGGAGTCACTTTCAATCGAAAGTGAATGCCAGTCCTTCACAAAGGCCAGCTCAATGGTAAACATTGTGGCATTAGAAATAAAGGTAGTTAAATTGAATCATTTCAAGAATTTTAAATTTTCAATCAATACATTTTAGATATTATTGAAGTAAAATAATATTACAAGGGAGGTTTGAATTGTGATCTAATAAAAATTACCAATAAAAATGTCTCAGGTGAATACTTGGATTGGATTAGTTGCTTAGTTAATAAACAATAATAATGGTGGAGTGTATGATATTGAAAAATAAAGAGAGATAGGAAAAGAGAATTCACACACAGAAATTATAATACTTTATTCAATGTGGGCTACTCCAGTATCCACAATACTTTGAGATTTTTCAATATGTAATTGACTATTAGTTATACAACGATGCTATTCATCGCGAGGGAAATCATCACGAGGCTCTCACGAAACTATTTCCTAGTTTAATTGTGCAACTGAATAAAAGGCTGAAATAGTGGAATTCAATTGGCAATGATGCTATGTGGTACAATTACATATATCGGGATAATTAAGGAGAAATTTAAGTTGATGTACATATCATTTTTCTTAGTTATATCTCAACTATGTCTTTTCTTAGACCACTTCTTGGATCTATACAATTTCTTTCTTTTCACCTCTTTAGGCTTCACACTAGTTTTACTCACTAGTTTTTACCAATAACTATCACTAACACACTTAGTGATTTCTTGAAGACTTTTGCTATTGTTTTGATTTATTTTTCGCCTTTGTAAAGAACTCAAATAAAAGAGTTGTTGCTGGATATTTGATGTAGTGCACACGATGAAAGAGTCCTTGAAGTGTTCTTGATGTGTTTAAAATCAAGTGAGGTAATTTATGCTCAATGACTCAATGTATTTTCTCTTTGCAAGCCCTTGTATTTATAGATGAAAGGAATCCCTTGCTTTTGTAATAAACACACCTCCTGAGAGCAAATATGGAATATGAAAGTTTGCCATTTCATATAAGTGAAATATCCCTGTGCAGAAGTGTTTGATATAATGTTCTCAAAATTCTGAGAATGTTCTCAAAATTTTGTGGACAACTTACAATAAAGTTTGATATCATAAATAGTACCATGCAGAATTTGTTTGCAAGTTGGCAGCCAAGATTTTGTTTAGGTGAGCTGTAAAACTCTCACGCCTTGAAGTGAAACAAATTTGCAAGTTCGCAGCCAAGATTTTGTTTGGGTGAGCTGTAAAACTCTCAAACCTTGAAGTGAAACATAGAAGGTACAAATTGATTTGATATTATCCAATCATTTTAGCTTGATGTGTTGTCCACTTCTCATAGATTCAATTTTTATTTCTTGATGTGTTGTCTAGTGCTCATAGGTTCCCTTTTATTTCTTCGTAGGTTCTTTGTACTGCTGTTGTTTATTTGTCTTTCATCCCCCTTTTGAGAATATATCATGTTAAACATGTTTCTTTTGTAGAATATGTCTTTTGATTCTTTTGTACTTTAATTTCACAATGATCCTTGACAAATAAATTATTATTTCTTAAAGGCCAAGATCTTTATACCCATGATTGACAATAATTTCCAATTTGTCTTGTTTGGGATGACTTTTGTGAGACAAACATAAGGAGTGGAGATGGACATTGTTATGAGAATGTTCTTGAAAATGTAATTTCCTTTGTAACCTATCTTTCTAAAATTCACTCAAAATCACATTTAAATAACAAATAATATCAGAGTTCATTAAACATAATTTAAATGTTTTGTTATCATTGAAACATTAAAAGATATTTTTTAGATTTTATCTCAACTATCATAATATATGATCATATAACAACTTAATCACACTACAATCATTTTTACAATTATTTTATTGCTTGCTTAATTCAGAAAAAATAAAAATCAAGTTATGCCCCCCAAAATTTCCCTCTCAAACAAAGTCTCAGTCACCACTACTTAAATCTGATCTGATATGATGAATTTTTGATTCTTTTTTATGTTGACTATCTAGTGTATCATATTTTTTAGAATGAACAATAACATTTAGGAGAATACTAAACAGTGCTCCAGAGGTATTGGTTATTTGTTTTCAAAAACAACAACTTATATTTCCAAGACAAAAATTATATTTTTAGATTCCTTAACTAGTGCCCCAGGAGCAACGGTTAGCAAGACACTTACGTTTACATGAGCTCCCAACAAAGGTTAACGCTAACATACTAATGCGGCCTAGCAAGTATGAGAAGCTGCACAACTAGTTTCCATCTTTCCCCAAATCACTACACGACAACTTGAAACTAAACCTCCTTTACTCAAAATGGAGATGATCTTGACTCATTATTTAGTAGTTTGATAATATATATTTGGTCAGACACTCTTTTGAAAAAAATATTCTATATCTAATTATGAAAGTTAATGGCTAGTAAAACAATCAATATTACGTCATCTTAATTATTTGACATTTCAACATATTTGAACTCTCTTCTGTCTTTTGTACCAAAAGATCTTGTTTAAAAGAGGGAGAAAATAATTTTCAAAAGATTGAAATGATTTTGTAACAAAAATATCCTTTCATAGTTGTATCTTATTTTTGGTGGTGTCTGGGGTTCGAACCCCAACGTTGCATATATTATGCATTGTCCCTACCAATTGAGCTAAGTTCACGAGACAAAAAAATTATTTTTAATACTAAACACACAAAAAAAAAATTTCTTTAAAAAAAAACACAACAAATTTTGATTTTTTATAAAATCTCAAAAAATATCTATAAATGAATGCCAAAATTATTTTTATTTTAATCAATAACAAAGGGGCCTACGAAGCCGTTTGTTATAGTTTGTTTTTATAACCATGATGATCTATACAAATCTAAAAACAATTCAAATAAAAGTATATTAAGAATAGTTTTTAAAATTATTCAAAAAAAAAAAGAAAGAATAGTTTTTTAAAAAATAGATTAGATTTCTTTAGATGGGGAAGAAAGGATTTACCAAAATTTAGCAAAATTTCTATCAAAAAATAGATTAGAGTTCTTACAAAAATTTAGGATACTAAAAAAAAGTGCATATTGACTAGGCAACAATACAATTTTTTTTTTACAAAACTAGGCAACAATACATGTTACGAAGTCATCACAAGACTTAGGCCCTGTTTGGATTGGCTTATTTTGAGCTTATGTGGGCTTATCTACTCCCATAAGCTTTTTTAAAGGTGTTTGGATAAATAAATAAAAATAGCTTATCATAGTTTCATAAGCTGCTTATGCCATAT
>Ga0315914_1002055_pt1 | contig 30754 bp, 21 predicted proteins | sample MpolenodulesMG_FD_203920 | JGI IMG/M metagenome (GOLD analysis project Ga0315914, IMG submission 203920) | Medicago polymorpha root nodule microbial communities from Los Angeles, California, United States - elongated nodules | ecosystem: Host-associated > Plants > Roots > Nodule | place: USA...
AATTTCGATAATTGCTTATCTAATGTCACATCCAAACACTTCAATTTATGTAAGTACTTTTTAGTGTACATATCCAAACATAAATAGCTTATCAAGTATAAGAGCTTATGATGTAAGCTCTAATGTTATAAGCCCTAATGCTATAAGCATCTATATAAATTGTTTATCCAAACGGGGCCTTTGTCTATAATTTACACGCATTTCATATATCCGTATAAAAGCAAAAACGACATTGTATTTGACATCAGAATTTAGAAAGAAAAAAAATCATCTCAGCTATCGACGAAGCTTGAGAGGCTCAACGTTTAACGAATATGTTTGCTAACAAAAAAAACACATGACATGTGGCACAACCGTTCAACTTTCATTATACATATGATATGAGTTCAGAGTAAACAAAACAGAGATTAATCCTCGGATGAGTAAAAAAATAAGCTGTATTCAATTCAATACATAAAACCGCTTCACTTATGAAACTTTCTAAAAACTCAAAGGACTTCACTAAACTAAAAGGAGTAGATATGGTGAGAAGAGTATAGTTTAAGTAACTTTGATGATTTTCAAAACTTAGTATTAATAAGAATAACTGTTCAACTTATTTTTTCATGTATCTTCTACATGCTCCACTTTCTTAATCAAGAATGATAATATTTATTTAAAAAGAAAGAGGAATTAAGAATGAAGCTTCTCATATATCTTCTACAAAAAAAAAAATGCTAGAAAGAAAAAATATTGTCGGAATCTTTAGCCGGTAGGCATATGTCCCTTACCACTCTCTACTACACCCAGCAACCTCCCCCGTATTCTGTCAACATTCTGATTATATTTTTCTACCTGTGTAGCATTACTCTTTCTGTACATGCTCTTTATCTGCGTAGTTGTTCAGTCAAAATTGTCCACGCTGTTAGCTGAGGACTGTGAAAATAATCAACGGGAGCAATGTCACCATGGTCGTGTACCGAACGTTTCATGTCTATGAATAATCACAAAATTTAAGCTCAATTTTGCCTTCCAATGCAATAATGCTCTCTCCCTTCCCGTTCATTTGTCCCTCATACACAGTTCACAATAGTTTTCATAGCAGAAGGCCGGTGCGACTTCTTCAATACACTTCAACCAAACTTAAACAATAATGAGATACCTTCAAACTGGTTGAACATTCAACTACTGCCCAGCTTGAACCCAAAGCGTAAGAAATGAAATGCATGTTCAAAAGCAATAACCCATCTCCGTAAAAACCTGTTCCCACAACAAGTACTTCACTGAACCATGTGCATACATTATACAGTGCTGAAAGACGCTCTCCAGACAGCACCAGAACCTGGATAAGAGTGCTCATTGTACATCAAGACATTAGACATCTACTCTCCACTACACAAAGTCCGGAATGCAAATCAAAATACTTCCAGAAATTTCCAGATCATGTCTAGAATACTTTTTCCTTTTTCACTTCAATGACAAGGAATCTGGGGTCAGTTCTAATTTAAATTCATATTCTACCAAGTCAGAAAACACCAATCCTAAAATCTATACATCATCCAACAACTAATTTAGAATTATAATTATTCATATCAAACAGTTTAAACATATGGGTGACATATCTAGAATGAGAATATAAAAAAACATGAAACCAGCCGACACATTGATAACAAAAATGTGATTTGTTTGTATGAAGAAAATGAATAACAAAATGTTTCAAAGGTTTATATCTGATTATTAATATCCAAAAGTAACAAGCTTGTTAAAAATGAGTATTGTGTTCACCACCATGATTCTGAAATCATTTACTATACCTATACCATAAGTATCGTGAGACAAACAACTTTGACTATATTGGCATTCATATAATGACATTTATTCATGCATATGCATACATCAAAAAGGAAGTGATTTTACAAGATATGTAAGGGCCTCAAACACCAGAAATCCACCCCAAAAATTTTCTATCATTGCAAATGTAATGACTATTTGATTAGATTATCCATTAATAAATCACCCCACAGAAATACTTTCTTCAATAAAAACAGAACAGAATAGAATGTACATGTGCATCTAGAACATTCATAACCATGCAAGATTTGCCTGCAATGGAAAAACGCTCTATGTGTGTGGCAGAGGGAAGGAATGTTGAAGGGAGGAGTGCTTCACAACTTACAAGAGTTTATAGGGTATTTGCCTTCTGAAATACCATCTTGGTCGGAATATTATTCAGGGAGGTACAATGAGCTAACTGAGTTGAAATAACTAGTGTTTGACAGCTTGTATAAATGAGATGCCGTCAAATTTTCCGGCTTGTTACTTAAATATTCAAGATGTACAAATGAATAGAATACAAAGAATATGAGATCCATTTGGACCACTGCGCTGCCAAACTCAGCCTATTTCCCTGTTCCACTAACGTTAATTCCCAGACAATATGGACTGCATTGAAGCCAAATAACTGGAAGAGAAGGGAGGTTTTCTGCTCTCAGCCAACGCAACAATCACCTTTGCTTTATTAATCTTCCCAGATTTCTTTAGTCCTTCCAGCAACATAAAGATGGTATCTACATTCGGAAACCAATTTTTCCGCATACTATCTTTGCATAAAGTGTATGCCTGACTAAAATCACCTCTCTTACACAAATTATGAATCATGGTCTGATAAATATTAGCACTAATCTTATAACCCTTATCGTGCAATGCGGAATAAACCCTCATCGCCATCTCAGGATAACCCGCCCGAAAAAAACCCTTGATAACCAAAACTAAGGTAACCTCGTCAGGCGTAACCCCATTTCTCTGCATCAAAGCCATCAATTTATTGGCGTCCCAAACTCGCCTAACCGTTACCAAAAACTGAATCCTAACATTAAACGTATGAAGATTCGGCATAACACCCTTCAAAACCATCCGGTTCCATAATCCATTACCAATCTCCCATCTCTTATGATCATAAAACGCCGACATAAGAGTCGTGTAAGTAACAACATCAGGCTTAACACCCTTATTATTCTCACAATCCAACATAAACAAATAAGCCTCTTTCAGCTTTTCAGCTTCACAAAAAGCCTTAACAGCAATATTAACCGAATAAACATCTAACCGAATATCAAATCTTCTAGGAACCTCATCTAAAAACCTCAAAATTTCATCAAAATCTCGACTTTTCGCCAATACATTAAGCGTAGCATTGAAAGATTTAACAGTTCTAACACATCTAAAATCACCCATTTGATAAAAAGTATTCAAAGCATGTTGAATCATACCAGCTTTACCATACAATGTAATAATTCTTACAACAAACCCTTCACGGCGCGATTGCGGTAACTTCTTCTGCTGTTCGAGTAATTGTTCAATGTAATCGAATCGTTTAGCACTGGCGAGACGCGAAACGGTGTCGTAAAAGGCGAAGCGATTTTCAACGACGATGGGATTGGTGGCATTGGATTTGAAGATGTGGAAGAGTTTATGTGGGTCCCACTCCGATTTGAGAGCTTCAAGAGCGGGTTTTGAAGGTTCCCACTCCGATTTGAGGACTTCAAGAGCGGGTTTTGAAGGTTTCAACTCCGATTTGGGGACTTGAAGAGCGGGTTTTGAAGGTTTTAGGGTTTTAATGGCGGTGGAAGAAGGTGCGAAAATTTTCAAGAGAGTGCGAGTGGATCGCAGAGAGGTAATTAGCATGATCAGGGAAAGAGTGAGAGGACCATGCTCGAATTCTTCGACAATGGTGAAGAACATTGGAATTAGGGTTTAGGAGCAATGAACAACGCCACCGTGAGATTCAACGGGGTTTTCCCCCAATTTCTCATCCATGGATTTTTCTATTAAATTACTATTATGACCCATCGACCAAACCAACCAACATAGGATAGTGACACTAGAGTTATTCAACCTTTTATTGAATAAAAACTAAGTTTTCTTTTTATTAACCAAATGATTGGGTTTAGTTTAGGTGGTTTAAGAGCTCAACATGACTCATTTGTGATAATACGGATTCGATTTTTGTATGAAACATGTCACACTTTACTTATTTTGTTATGGTCGAGTGTTAGATTACTATGACCATTTCCTTGTGAACTAGAGGGTTAAAACTGACCTCTTAAACTAAAAAATATTACTCTTCAATCTTAAATAGTATAAGAAGAAAAAAAATATTGCTATGGACACCCTTTTTCTAACATTATCTTTAACACTTACTTTTTTATTAGATGAAAATTCAAAAAAAATCATACTCATTGAATGATTGATGTATCTAGTATACATAAACAGATATATCATTTAATAAAATAATTATAGACCATGTGCATCAATTATCGAATGAACATGAACAAAAAAAAAGTCTCCGTGTATTTAGGACATCGGCAAGTATCTAGTTGCAACTCTTTTTTATTAGTTACACCCCTCAAACTCAAATATATAATGACAATACTCGAAATATTCTGAGTGTAAGTGTGTTTGAATTAAGTTTGCGTAAACGTGCTTGAATTGAGTTTGTGTAAGTGTAGGTGAATTAAGTTTGCGTAATACTTAATTTAATTATGTTTGAGTAAGATCTAGTATCCAAATATAAATATTGGATCTTTATTTGATACATTCTTCGATGACAACCAATGCAATCTTAAAATCTCCTTGATATATAATTGAGATGTTAGGGAGCTCAGAGGAGCACCTAGAGCAACAACGAGTCAATGTTTCAGAACAGTAAGACGTGGAGACACCACATTTCCATCCAAGACATTAAGTCCATGTTTGGATTGATGGAAAGAGATAGAATGAAACACACTGGAATGGAATAAGTTAATGTTGAATTGTTTTAATATTCATTAAAAGAACAGAATGAAGCTCGATTGCATGGGTTCCTTCTTATACCATTATTTTCTTCAATATTTCATTCCTCCTAATTTAAGGGTATGCAATGAAACTGAGCTTTGTACTAAAAAAAATTATCTTTTTAACTTTTATTCTATTTTATCATGTGAGCAACCTTTTCCTCTTTCTCTCCTCAAATACATTTTTCTTTCACATGTTTCTATGTCATTGCTTCAGGTCCGTTGTATTTTATACTCTTTCGGTTGCTATTGACTACCAAAACAAATTTAATCCATAAGGTTAAACACAAGACATTCTAACAACCTAAACATCAAGACATTAAATATACAACTCATCTTTCTTTTATATCAAATATTTTAATCATTCATAGGCGATGCGGAGGATCGTAATCTTTACCTAGGCTTCGAGGCGGGGAATAATGGCTTGTGTGTGTCCCATCTAGAGTATGACCATGACACCTTTTTATTGGGAGAAGCCTCTACACTTAACTTGTGGTTTCTGAAATTCATTCTCCAATGTTTGAATATGCAGTTGAACTTAGAGTTAATTTTGCCAATAGTTGTGCTCCGCACTAGATTCCAAAGGTTGTTTCAAGTATTTGTTACTTTGGGTGTTGAGGATATGGGGCTTCGGGAAGGCACTCAATGGACGTTGAATTTACACTGGAGGAGATCATTTTTTTTGTTGAGAATTGAAGCTTTTAAAAGAGCTCTTCTTAGTGCTGCCTCAAACTGTGTCTTCAGAAAGTTTTGATGTTTGGTGGTGGAAACATGATCAGAAGGGATGTCTCTAGCTTAAGTATGTTTTTGGGGCTCTTTCTGAAGTATTGGTTGAGGAGGACACCCTGTCAGCTAAGATTGGGGAGGGGGTTGCCTTCGATGTGGAAGTTGTGGGCTCTATTGAAGGTAATCGTTTTTCAATTGAAGTTTCCTCATAATAGGATTCCTACGAGGGACAACCTCCTTAGGCGTAAAGTGGTTGCTAAGGCGAGTTATGGATGTAGTTTTTGTTATGGTACTAGGGAGTCAGATTCTCACTTGTTTATGTTGTGTGACACCACCCTCCCAATTTTGCACGACATTTTTAGGTGGATAGGGTGGGAGTGCGTCCCTCATAGAGATATTCATCGTTTTTTCTTATTTTCTCAGGGTTGGTGTGTAATAGGAGGGTGAGGTTAGGTTTGACATGCTTTTTTGTGGATTATCTGGAGCTCCCGCAATGATCAAATCTTTGTTGGTGTTGAGTCTTTGGTGGATAGGGCGAAACTATTCTTGTGGAAGTGGTTCGTAGGCAAAACCCTTCGTTTCCTCTGCTCCTTTGTCCTTCAATTTTTCCTTTTCTTAAATCTTGGTCTACTGCTTTGAGAGTGAGTCCTTGGTTCCTTCTTTTTGAAGCGGCTAGTAATACTACCTTTGTTGTTACAATTGGTTTTCTATTAAAAAATGAAAAACATTTGTTTATTTTTTTTTTTAAATTGATGCTAAAAACTCAAGTTAATCTCTCACAATTTTTTTACGACCCAATTTTTCAGACTAAAGACAATGCAGTTTGTTGTCCGTTTATTTTATTTGATAGTACTACAAAATAAATAAAAAATAAATTTTCTTAAAAAAAATAAAAAAGTAGATATAACCGTAAATTGTAATGGGCTAATTGGGTATTTTGATTTAAACAACTTCGTAACCTAGTGCGAGGTTTTCGTTTAAACCCCACACCACATCAACTCAACTTCATCACCGCCGCGCCGCTGTTGTAGTTGCCGGAGCACAGCCACCAACCGAAAACACCAACGTAAGCAAGCTTTCTCAATTGTTGAATCAATGTCTAATTGTTCTGCTTATAATCATATTTTACGTATTTGTTGAAAACGTTTAGGACGCTTCAAGTTTGATTTCAAAGATGCAGCACGATGAGGTTATATGGCAAGTTATCAGACACAACCATTGCAGTTTCATGACCAAGTATATCAATTCTCCATCTTCCTTGCTTTTTGTTCTTTGTTGTTTCAAATTAGAATAATTTATCTATTTCGTCCCTAAACTATCAATGTCTCACCACTATTTAGATATAATAAGTAGTAGTCTATAATGTATTTAAAAATCCGTCAATTTAGTCACTAAAGTGCTTATGTATAAGTTGAAACTGCCAGAAGAGATGTGATTGTAAAGCTAAGTCTTTGAAAATCTGTTGATTTAGGCCCTGTTTGGATAAACGACTTATCTGGAGCTTATAGTATAACCGCTTATCATGATAAGTGTTAAGTGCTTATGTATAAGTTGTTTCTATAGCAAAAGATAAGTTAAATTGTTTACATATAAGCTATAAGTTGTTTTTGTAATTTATCTTGAAGAACTTATGAAAATAAGCTGAAAACAACTTATGAACAATGTCATAAGTTTTATTTTTTTGAAGGAATGAACAATGTCATAAGTTGTTTTTAACCAGTTCTCCCAAATAGTCTCACATGACTTGTTTCTTTAGATAAGCTTAGATAAGACAATCCAAACAGGCTCTTAGTCCCTAACGTCTTAATAGCAGGGACTGTATTGAATGATTTTATATACTTTAGGGATTACTTATTATAGTTACATAGTTTAGGGACTAAATTGGAGAGAATGTGATAGTTTAAGGATGGTTTATTTTTCAAATTATTTAACACATTTATTTCCCTTCTTTCGTGTTTGTAGAATTACAACGGGGAACTTTTGTAGAAACCCTTACAATGTCACTGGAATTTGTAACCGAAGCTCTTGCCCTTTAGCTAATAGTCGCTATGCCACCATTCGTGAAGACAAAGGTACTTTTGCTTACACATCTTTTTTTATTGTGTTAAATTTCAGCTAGAAATTAGGACGTAGTTATGAAATGCTTGTGTGATGTGAAAGAAACTCCATGTTTTTGGTCTCTATGTCATAGCTCAAGTAGTTGAGCTCAGACATCCAAAGGAGTTAGAGAAGAAAGTCCCAACTCCCAAGTTCAAACTTTGATTACTTATACTAACAACTAACATTTGTTTATAAAAAAACTGCATGCTTTTCCTGAGTTGAAGTTAAAGTTTGGTTCTTTGGAGAACCCACGAGAAGAAAAGGACATGTTGAGGCCCTGTTGGATATTAATTTGATTACTTATACTAACAACTAACATCTGTTTATAAAAAAACTCCATGCTTTTCCTGAGTTGAGGTTAAAGTTTGGTTCTTTGGAGAACCCACGAGAAGAAAAGGACATGTTGAGGCCCTGTTGGATATTAATTTTGATATCTCACTTTAATTATGCCTTTTGATTCTTCATGTATCCATATGTAATAATTTTGTATTTGTATCCTTGTGAAAGGAAAATGTAATAAGCGGAGAATTTGTGCTAAAAGAATGCAAGCAATGATACAATTGCAATGTGTGTTGTAGGAGTGTTTTACCTTTACATGAAGACTATTGAAAGAGCTCATACGCCAAAGGATTTGTGGGAAAGAGTTAAGCTGCCTAGGAATTACGAACAGGCACTTGGAGTCATCGACAAACATCTGGTACTGCATATCTATGTAGTCTTTGCAACATTTAATTGTTTGACATTTTACTTGAAAGTAATTATCGAGATTGGTTGCTTGCCTTACCTTTCTGCATTAACAGATGTATTGGCCAAAGCTTCTAGTACACAAGATAAAACAACGATTGACCAAAATGACCCAGATGCGGATTCGTATGAGGAAACTTGCTTTGAAAACAAGGTTTGAACTGAATTCTATTTGCATCTTGTTAAGCAGTGCCTTATCATTCTGAGAAGCTTGTGAAACTGATGCTCCAAGCTGCATATTATTTAATTTCTGCATGTTGATTCTGAACATTTGAAAAAGCAATTATGTCTGTGTGTGAGGGGAATATATACGCCAATTAAAAGAATACCTTTTTTATATTTTCATTTCCTGTTTTCACTGATAATTTAAAAAATGCCATATTGTTTTACCTTTTTTCCTATATGAAAATATTTTATATGGGAAACAATTTTTGTAAACCCATTTTTTATACTTGTTTTTGAACATGAAAAAAGTGGGGTGGACAGTAGATGCCTAACCTCAAACCCTCATGAGTAATTGATTGCAGGAAAAAAAATTAAGTGCACACATATTTAGATCGCTGTTTGATTTTTGTTATCATTTTTGGCAGCTAGACAACACAAATAGATGTTTTGTTGGTATTATCATCCTTAAATCCGGTGTTGAAACATCCATTTTAGGGGATTTAACATTTTTTTCAATTCAGCTTGGGAAGAATCCATTCTCCCACTTGTTGGATGTAATTATACAATGTTTGCCTCACTTTTAATATTCACCCAATATTTTAAATAACTTTCCAAAATATACAACTTTTTTAATGCTGCTAAGTAATTTTAAATGAAGGATTTGCTTAATCAAAGGGAAAATTACATTAGAAAGATATCGCTTCCCTTTTCCTATATCTGATTGATATTTTTTTTTCTTTTCGCCAAAGTCTATCCTGCTCCTGCATATTTTTGTCTACTTTTTGTACCATATTTGTTTATTTAGGAATCATTAGATATTTAGAATTTCGTTACTTGTAATAGTGCACCCAAAGCAGTGTACTGATGTAGTCATGATATTAGTATATATGGAATAATAAGACTTCTAAAGGATCTGTTTGCAGTATATTGTATCATCCTGGGTTTTTAAGCATGCCTCTTTCTATCTCAACTCCTTAACACTCTTTTAAAAAATATTATTAATATTATTATTCCACCAAATCATTTTCACCCTTTTAATATTAGGATGAATTACTTTGTCAAGCATCTGAATTAAATTTTATGAGTGTTACGATTTTATAGGTATTTTTCCTTTGTTTTTTTTTTTTTCTTCCTGATTTTATATATCATGTTTATGATCTCACATTGGGTGTATTATTCCACCAGATCATTTTCACCCCATTTAATTTTAGGGTGAATAACCTTGTCCAGTATTTTAATTAAATTTCATGTGAATGTTATGATTTTATTGGTATTTTTCCCTTGTTTTTTTCGAACTTTTGTATTTGATTTTGTATATGAAATTTACGATCTCACATTCGGTGTATTACAACCCAAATATATCTGTATATGATTTTTCCCTAATACTATTATAAATGTACATTTGTGTGAGAATTCTTCATCTCCTTGATCTACTATATTTTAGGTTGTTGTCTTCATTGAAAGTTCATAGCAGTTTCGCCAAAAAAGCAGCCTGTTTGATCATGTTGGTATGCTGTTTTACAGGGAACAAATAATAACACTACCAAGGAAAGAGACAAAGAGAGAATCTAGAAGAGAAGCGAAGGCTCAAACAGCGGCTGCTATAGAGAAGGTTATAGTTAATCCTAATGTTACCCATGCATATTAAATTATATGTTGTATTCGCTTTCCTCATTGTTGCTTTTGAATTTTACTTAGGCTATTGAGCATGAGCTAACTAAACGCCTTGAAGAAGGAGTTTATGCTGATAAAAGAGAAGTGCGTACTGAAGCGGAGGTTGAGACAGAAAAGGTTATAGTTAATCATAATGTTACCCACACATGTTAAATTATATGTTATCTTCGCTGTCCTCATTGTTGCTTTTGAATATTACTTAGCAAATTGAGATGGAGATAGTGGGACGCCTCCAAAATGTAGGTTCGCAACCAGGTGAAATATTCAACTATCCTACTGAAGCTTACTATAAAGTTCTTGATATGGAGAAGCTTCAACCTGCTGATGAAGAGGATGAAGAGGTACATATTTTATAATTCATTTTACTCTGATGTGGATTGTGTTGAAAACAAAGTTATTAGAAACTTGGTAATGTTGACTCTGGGTCTTTTTTTCTTTACAAATTGAACAGGAAGCAGAAGTAGAATATGTAGAAGGTTATGAACTTGAAGAGGAAGATGACATGGAAGATTTTGGTGCTTTTGCAATTCATGAGTCACAGGGCAATGATGCCGATCATGAAAATGGTAACATTTACTCCCTCCGTCCTTTATTATAAGAACCTCATTTGAACATAAATCACGAATATTGAGAAAAATAGTTGCAATAATTAATCTGTCTAAAAGCTGTGTTTCTTTTATTTATCCTTACAATTATTGGTTATCATAGGAGAGAAACATAGTATATGTTTTTCCAATATTTTTGTAAAGAAATCATTAATGCGTGTTGAATTTTGAAATTGGTCTTAGATTAAGGGACAAAGAAAAGTTTGTAAAAGGTCTTATGATTAATCTGTCTAAAATAGTTGTAGCAATATGCATATGGAGTATTTTTTTAAAGCTAAAGTATGCGAAACAGTGAAATAGGTATGAAAATACTTTGCAAAATATTTCTTCCTCATCAAGTAATTTGGTTTTAAATAATTGAAGCCAAGATACAATGTATTCTGAACAAGATACACATGGTATGATGACTAAGTGTGTTATGTGACTTCCATTGAGCTGGTGGGTAGACATAATGAGTGATATCATCGTAGTTTATTTTGAACTTCGAAGTAACCGCTGGAAATTTTTGATTAGAATTTTATTTTGCTGCATAATTTATCCTCTAGTTACTTGTCATATTCTCCACATCTTCTAGATACCGCAGTCAGATCTTTTTATTCTTTGTACTTAAAATCTTAGCTTTAATATCACATCTCTTCGGGTAGTTTCAAGTTATTATTCATACAAGCAATTCAAATGATAAAAAGGCTATAGTCCCCTCTACCCCAATGCATATTACCACACCGTTAGAGTGCTGCTTTCTGCATGGCTAATGGCTAATAATTCAAATGCTCAGTCTACAAATGTTGATGGCTAAAAATTTGAAACACATTAAAGAAGTAATAACATCTTGACATCTACTCATGCCAGCTGGAAGCAGTGAAGACGAAGAAACTGAAGCACGTAATCAGAGGAAAGCCAAAAGGAAAATGACTTTAGCTTCAAAGAAACTTGAAAAGGATGCCCTTGATTCTAAATCAAAGAAAACGAAGGTCCTCATTGAGGTAATTTAATACTGTTTCCCTGTATAAACTACAAAAAACTATCTGTTCTTTTAATTGCTATTGGGTATTTTGTCTTGCACTGCTATGAATCAGTTTCTGTGCACGACAACTCAACCATTTCTTCAGGGAATTTCGGTGTATCAGAATGTTATAATTTGAAGGCTCCTATTACTGATTTTAAATAAATGATGCTACAAACTGGAATTGCATTTCTCTAACCTGTTGAGATAGATGATGTTGGTAACATGCAAATTTTGTTTTTGAGTTTGAAAATAGAGCTGATGCCTCCAGTTTTGTATGTTGACCACAAAGCCAATCCCTTATGACTTCCCTTTCTTTTGCTTGATGTATTGCATAGTTTTGGCTCTCTGTCTGGCTTACCAAAATTACATTCTGAAAGTTGTAACAGATAATTATGCCACACACTTTGTTGTAATATTGTGGGCAGTGTTCTCTTGTTTGAAAAAATAATTAAGAGGCAGCAATTGATTCCAACCTTAGTTTCAGGTTTAAATTTTAAAAAGCAAAAGCAATGCTGAAGTAACTGCTTAGAGTAGCTTTCTTCATTGTTTCACAGTAATGGAGTTTATAGATGTATAAGAGATGCCTAAAACCTTAGGTTCCAAACCTGAAATCACAATCTTGAATTTCATTGTTTTCAGGTGGAACACGACGATGCTTACGAAAGACAAAGATTGGTACAGTAGTTACATTGTCTGTCGGTTACTGATAGGAGAGGGAAGTTGCTATACGAGAAACTGGATTTTGACTATCATTTCTTCAAATTAGTTTGTACCCTGGAAGAAAAAATATTTGAAAGCATTTTAAATTATATTCCGTTTATTTCAATTTATTTTACCTTTGTTTGGAAGAATGACAATGTAGCTTTGTTGGTTTGATTGAGCCAGAGCATCTCAATCCTACTTTGTATGGGGATTTTGATTGATCAAATTTTGTATTATGTGGATCATCAGGATTTTGGAGTTCATTATAGTAGTTTTTTTATTACACACCTAGCAGTGAGTTATGCATCATATATGCATGTCTTTTACTGTATGCTTGACACACTTGCACTTGCACTTGCACAATTGAATCAAATGATTCAACTGATTGTTAAGGAAAATGTGAGTTATTACATATTATTAATGTCATGTTTAGAGTATCACCTTTTACACTTTTGCACCAACTATAAACATTTTAAAAAATTGATAATGTCATATTGTTGATTGGTTCCTATCTTTGTGTTAATTGTTTTTTGAAAAATAGGGTAAGCCAAATATTCTCTTTATGATATATTTCGTATCAACATCAGTTATCACCAATAATGGAGCCTTCTCTTTCATTATTTCTAATAACTGTTGCAAGAGCCAAACTTATGTATCTTCTGTCTCCCTTGCAACTACACCAATCTCAAATACATTATGGTGATATACCCCGGAAAAAGCAACAAAAGAGAAATTGTAGAACGTGACAGACTGTAAACTCTCTTACTACAATCCGGAGAGTTTATTTTAATATATGTGGCCAAACACTCTTACTTATATTCTCCAATATTGGAAAAATACAATATGTTAGTTTGTAATCCATTCATAATGTAAGCATAAGTTACCAGGCTTCTTGGCCAACAACTAGTGCCAAAACATGTTTTTAATCAAATTCATAACTTTTCTAACCAAATGAGATTTTTCATTTCTAATCTTCTAAATAGACCACAAAATAGCATGCCATATCAAAGAAAGTGTCAAAGACCTTTTGCGCCTTCCTCCCTCCAAAACAAATAGTTGTTCCAGGAGTACCGAAGCCGCACCTAAACCACCTAAAGATTTCTACCACTCTACGCTTAAAGATAATCACGTAGGCGAGGTAGTTGTTTAGGTTTCACTATAGTGAGATGACAGAGAGTCTCAATTTTTGTCAAAGAATTTCAAAATATTCTTTTATTTACTGCAAGTGTTTATCACTTAAACTTTAAAAATGAAATTTTGATAAATTAACGTTTCAAGAGAACATGTAAACTACAATTCAACTCCTTTTTGTGTTTATTTCACTCACTTTCAAATGATTTATGTTTAGATTTAGATACATTTATGTAAAAGTGGGTTGAAAAACAAGTTCCAATCTAAAATTCAATTAGAGATGAAAAACTGAATTTTAGCTTCAAGTTAAAAAAAAATTCCGAAGGCAAAATATATTTTACTCTAAAACATCCAAAAATACTAAAATCAACTTTGCCTCCTCCAAAAGTGAAACCAAAACATACACAGGCTAAAACTGCACCAAGATACTACTAAAGGAATGGGGTTTTCAATCAACTAACAAACGACCAAAATAAATTATAAAATTCAACTACTTTGTATTAATTCTTAAAATTATGCTGTTAATGGTACAAAAGGACACCTTCAAGTTAAAAAAAAAAAAAAGCATGACATTTGCTCATAGTACTATTGGAGGTCAGACTGTAATTTGATTGAGATTCTTCCTTTACTCTTTTGAAGTTATCACGAGCAACCCCAAAGCACCAATCAGAATATACTGCAAAACATAAGAGACAGCTTTAGCACACTTCATACTTGTTGCAATTCAAATTACAGGATCTACTTGCTCTAATGTAAGGAGTTGACTTGAGAGAAAAGTGGAAAATCATAGCCATTGGTTTAAAAATCATGAGATGTAACCGCTAGCTTTTCTAACTAATGAGTATCCCTCACTTTTAAGGGGTCACAAATCCTAAAATCTATGTCATGCACCTTTAAACCTGTCATCATTTACCTCAGTAAAAGATCCTGATAATCATGGTTCACCATAAACATACATAAATGTAAAACAACCAACTTCAGCTAAATGATAACACAATAGGTTGGTGGAGCAAACAAACCTTGATGATAGGTTTTTCAGTCATGATAATTGTCACCCAGCCAACATAGGGTAAGAACCTGCCATTGACAAATACAAGCAATATTAACACAGAATGTCATAAAATGATTTCCAAACATGCTTTGTTCTATAGGAATGCAAACTGTAGGAATTAGAGTAGGATAAATTAGGATAAACCCTTGGTATGTTCAAAGGTTCAAGAAGTGTTAGATATTCAAGCATAAACCATGCATAATACCTTAATGTCACAGATCTCATTCTTATTATCGTTTGAGACTTAATACTTAAAAGCATATAACCTTAATCTTTATGTTACAAGTCTACAAGAAATGCTATACATACCCAACAGCTCTACCCATAATGTGGTGCCTTTGCAGCCAAAGCTGGCCATGAGCATACAGTAGCCTGTCATCCCCGTAGTTGTTATCACCTGCCAAAAACAGCAAAATACAACGGAAGGGCGTTACATTATCAGACAACCACTATATAAATTGACAACTAAACGAGAAAAAGGAAATATAATATTGGATAAAAGAATGAAAATCAAATTCACTACTGAGATTGGGTTTTGTATATGTAGAGCGTAAATTCAGCATTCTCAATATTTCAGTTATAGTCACTACCTTTTGTGAGAACATCGACCTCCCCAGTATCTCCTCTTTCATGTACCTACAAAATGATCAAGCATTTAGAGTCTCAAACAGGACAATCTTAACTATCATTCAACACATGAAAGATCAGTCCAGGTAATATCAATCTTATCCGCTATCCTCAGATTAGTGATACTCTCCAGTTTCCACAAGTTGTCCCTTGCAAATGACAGGATATTGATGAAAGTAGTTCAAACAGTACCAGAGGTCAAAAAGTGAAGGCGGAACTTTCAATGGTTTCAGTTCACAATGTATTGATCCTTATATATATCTTTTATTCAGATATGATAATTAAGAACTAAAAGCAGGTAGTGACTATGTTGATAGGACCCAGATACAAAATCAAGCCTGGTAAGCTTAATCTGATATGTAAGCTATGCAGTTACAGTTTGAATAGGTATCCTACACATTCGAGAAATGAAATGTATCCCTCCATCCAGTGCCGTGAACTTTTTCCTAATATTCCATCCAGGATACAACTATGTGTGGATCCTCTCATGATCTGAGGCTCTAACATGAGAAGGTGCAAAACACTTCGTCTCAAAGTCACATTCAGTAATGATGCAACTGATGAAAGAACGTACTAATTCAACCAAAATATTGAGCTTACCTTAATTACACGATGCACGATCGGAATCTCTCTTCCCTATAGGATAAAAAAAAGGGTACATGCCACAGATTTTGTCAGTAAGGAAAGTATCAAGCAGAATACAAAGAACCAGAAAATGCTGAAATATAGACATGAGTTGAAGTAAGCAAAACATACAGGATATACAACAGAGAGGTGAACTTACATCTATATTAAATACAACAATTTCTCCTGCGCGAATTGGATCCTTACTCATGTGTAAGAACAAGATGTCCCCCTGCAAAAACTAACATTCATTAGCAACAGAAAGAAACAGACGATTTATATTGACAGATGATTTGCATATATATATGCAGCTTGTCTCTTCTTGATGACACTGTACTGTTATTGTAGAAAAATATTAGATACAGAATTACTGAGGCTTCGATGCATACGATTTGCTTACCCGTTTGAAGCCCGGTTCCATACTTCCAGAAAGAACAACGACAACGGGAGATTCACTGCCAGTGATGCACATCAATGCCTTCCATATTATCAGTGCAGACGTAACAATCATGCCTGAAGCAGAACACAAACCACCTCACTAAATATAGTTTACATATAGATAGACCAGAAATCCAGGATGTTGACACTACTTGTGGCATTAGAAAAAATCAAATCAAGATTTTTTTTGAAGAAACAGGGAAAATAAGTTCTATGAATAAACAATGATCTGGAAGCAATTCTATGGTGTTCATAATCATATAATCTACGTAGGCCCTGTATGGATTAACAGTTTATTTACCGATTATAGCATAGAGGCTTATCATGATAAGTGCTTATGTATAAGCTATTTCTATAGCCAAAAAGATAAAATAAAGTTAAATAGTTTTCGTATAAGCAGTAAGCTGTTTTCAAAAGCAATCTTCGAGAACTTACGAAAACAAGTTAAAAACAGCTTATGAACAATGTCATAAGCTGTTTTCATAAGTTGTTCCAAACAGTCTCACAGACTTATGTGATTGGATAAACTCAAATAAGACAATCCAAACATGCCCTTAGCGTTAGAATTCCTCACAGTCTTCCCTCATCAAAATAATACAGAGATCAAATTCAGCTTCTAATTTCTTTTTTACTCCATAACCCCAAAAGATAAACCACCATTTATCCATAAACCCATAAACCACAACACGAAAAAACTTGAATCTATAACCTAAATTGATGATAAACCCAAATCCAAAAATTGAAAAAAAATGATAGCCAATATCATAATTGATTAAAATTGGAATTCTTGACATAAACCCTAAAAATACAAAAATAAAAAAGTGAAGATTTTTCCATCAAAAACTTCAAAATTGGATGATTTTAAAGTCGAGCCAGATCAATGTAGCTCCGAAATAGAAATTCTATAACGTAAAGACAGTTAATTTTTTTGTTGAATTGAATTGGGGAAAAAGAGAACTGACCAAGGCTAACAGCCTGAGTGAGGACCTGACGGATCTGAAGAGATTTGATGGAATCGACAGTGTCACCAACGAAACCCATTGCGTTTCTTTCTTTGAGAAAATTGTTGCTTCTATTTTGCTACAAATTTATTGAGTGACTCAAGAAATAGAGAAACCCAAAGACCAAACAAAACAAGAAATTTATTATTAATTTATCTGTTTTCTGATTGGATGTAATTCAGTTAAGGGTGTCAGTGTTACGTAATTCTGTTTTCCCCATTGGATAAAGAATATCTTCTACCGTTTTATAAAAACAAATACAAAATATTAATATTAATTATATTTTTGTCTTTTAAACATAATAAATATAAAACATTTTCCGGTTGCAAGCTACTTGTTTCATTTCAATTCAATGGCTCTTCAGCTTCAACTACAGCTTCCTGCTTCTAATATTGGGCGCGTGAAATTAACCACGTGCCTACCACGTGCACGAAAGGCCACAACCTTTGCTGCTCTATCAAATTCACAACCTCGAAGTGATAACGTGAACTGGGTGGAAGCAACTTCAAGTTTCTTCGACCAAGACAAACGACCCATCATGTTATTTGATGGTAAAATAATAATCAAAACTCTTCTTCGTTGTATTTTCAATGTAACAAACGTCTTTTTGTTTATTTTTGACATACAGGGGTGTGTAACTTGTGTAATGGCGGTGTCAAGTTTGTTCGTGATAATGATCGAAATAAGTAAATTATCTATCTCTTTTTTATTCTACCAAGCTTCGTATTAAAATTTGGATTAATTAGACAAAAATATATTACTTATCTTAGTGTTATTGTTGTTCTTAGTTACATAAAGAACTTGATTAGTTACCACTTCTCATCCAAGGGGTGATGGCATATTCGATCTTGGCCAAACTCCAACTAATCCCAATCCCACTCTCCACTTGCGGGGTCCCATTTAAAGTTAGAGCACATAACATAGCTCTATATGAACTTAGCCTGTCGAAATTGACATTAGGAGGAATCGAACCTGAGACTTTGAGAGGAGAACATTCCAAGGTCTCAAGCCGACACTACGAGACCAACCCAAATGGGTTAAGGGTGTCACTCTTTTTAAACTTTTTTTTAGACTTGATCTTTAATTTACATGGAATTAAGGTTTTCCCAATACACCCCCACATCCAACACTATCTGGTTTGGTGGGTGACCCGAATCAACCAATCTCTGATACCAAAATGAAACTGTTATACTTTCATTATTGTTTCTTAGAGTGACAAGTTATTGATACAAGGCTTTATATAGCCATGGTGAACTAGTAGTAACTAACTACCAACTGTAACCGACTCTTAACGGTAAAAATCGACTCTTAACTTACTTGAATTGATTCCACTAATAGAGTCTGACACCGACACATGTAATTACATTGAATTATGTTATTTTCTCAAATTATTATCGGTGTTGACGTGTCATTGTCATTGTTTGCGTCTATGCTTCATAGATTTTGTCACACAAATTTGAAATTTGACATCAAAATTCGATAACAATTTAGATGATTGACACAATTCATGGTCAACTCAATTCAAATATATGGGTAACTATGTAGGTAGATGGTTAATGAATATAACAATGTATCGCAACCTATGAAAACACTAATACCGGACACGTCGACACCGTTAATATTTTGAAAAATGGCATAATTGAATGTAATCCAATGTGCAAGTGTTGGACACTGCCATGTATCAGACACCAGACACGGCTTCTATTGGAATTTAGAAGTGTTAGTGCTACAAAGGTTGCAACTCATTGACCATTCTCTGAACACAATTAACCACGTTTTTGAATGCCATTAACCTTGATTTTCTTTCACATCGTTATATTCGTTGTCCATCAACTGAATTGCATTAGCCAAATAATTTGTTGTTGAATTTGTGTATGCAAATATCATTTCTCTGTTTTATTTCTATTTTGTTTGGGATGGGTTTGACAGGTCAATCAGATATGAAGCTCTTCAGAGTGAAGCTGGTAAGATGTTACTTAGGAGATCAGGAAGAGCTCCTGATGATATCTCAAGTGTTGTACTTGTTGAAAATAATAGGTATGTATGTCTATTCAAATTTCACGTTTCAAAAATCATAACTGATTAGACCAGAATTTTTCAGATCAGTAGCCTTTTTCTCTAGGGACTACTCTAGGAGATAAAGGATTTATGTGTTAAACAATTTCAGTCCGATTAGAATCCTCTTTATGTTAAAATTTCCATTATCTTCTCAGCTGAATGGATTACTCTCTTATATTATAAGTCTGTTTGGGTTGACTTATTTGAGCGTTTATATTGACATAAGTACTTGTATGACTGTTTGGAAGAACTTATGAAAACAACTTATGACATGTCCATAAGTTGTTTTCAGCTTATTTTCACAAGTCTTTTAGAATAACTTATGAAAACAATTGGACTTTATTTTATCTTTTGTTGTGAAAATAGCTTATACATAAACACTTATATAATAAGCGCTTATCTTTTGTGAGGAAAGAGGAAATGTAAATTTTATCTTGATGTTGATGGTTTATTCTATAGATCATACATAAAGTCAGAAGCTGTGCTGAAGATAATGGAATATATAGATTTGCCCTTTCCCCAGCTAGCGTTTCTTCTTCAGTTCATGCCTCTGTGAGTATATTTTATAGGCTCTTTACAATTTTTATCATGTTGTTTTATTACTAAAGAGAAACACGGTTGATGATATATGCAACCGATGACTGCAGATTTGTCAGGGATTTTGTTTATGACAATGTTGCAAATAATCGTTACACGGTTTTTGGTCGCTCTGAATCATGTGAAATCTAGCATCATCCTCGTATGAATACTAGTGATAACTGTAATGTGTAATTAAGTAAGTTATCCTCAAATCTTCGAGCCAAATAAATTCTACATGTATATGTACTGTAAAGCATAGCAAACAAGCTTTAACTTGATATAATCGTTTTACTTGATGGAAGGGTAGAACATCAATTTGTAATAATATCTTCTGTCTCAAATTGTTTGCATTTTCAATTCTATTAACAGATACTTCCAATTTCTTCATTAGCTTCATCAAGGAATCAATGAAATAAGTTATTTCCGTCTTTCTTGTTCGCCATTCTTTTTTTAACTAGTTCTAACTAAACTGAACTCTCTTAAGTCTAAACCTTAACTCATTTTTTACGCTCATGCGAAAATATCAAGTTTCAGATAATTTCATCATTACACTCAACATTGATCTAACACTTAACGATTATATATAAGAAAAAGAGAAGCACCAAATCCTTAAAATAAGTCTCCAACTTCTAAGTACTTGTAAGAAATATAAAAGTTTTAGTCAGTGCATATAATAAGTAAATTGAATCAAAGCCTCGACTGTTGTTCCTATTAGATGAGCAAATCACTCCACCGAAAAATTAATAAATATTCATTGATGATGTATCTACATATAGTCGATTCTAGAATACAGAACAAAACATTTTTTGTTAAATGATGATCAATGCACAAACACTATTCCACATGAACCAAAAGACTAGGAATTTCCTATATCCATATAAACAGTCATATAGATAATTGTATAGTTGGTGATATCATCTCATGCAGTGGAATTTGTATCTGTATCTTCTGGATAGTGTACAAACCATAATTTAGAGAAGCATTTGCGATCATGTACAAGTTTTGATCAAAAGAAATTGGAGGTATACACTTCCAAATGGGCGATTTTGGATAGTACATGAAAACTGAAAGAACAGGCTGTGGAATCAGAATCAGTCAACTTTCAGCATTCCCTAAGAAGGAAAATACTTCATTTGATTCTCCTATGTACAATGTAGCTAAGCCATAGGCATATCTGTCAAATGAGCAATTACATCAAAAGTTAAAGGAGGTTAACCAATACAGATCAAATTCCAATTCCAATTCCATCATTATAATTGAACATAAAAAAGAAATGATTAAATTTATACACATTGTCATTGTTGATACTTTTTACATTGCCAATCAATCAAAATCGTCAAATTATTAAAAACGCAAAACTTTAATCATAAGTATTCAAAAAGTCACACACATGAAATGATAGTGATTTGTTTGACGGTGTAAATTTGTTTACATTGACAACACTGTATCGAAATTAAACTCAAAGAAAATCATAAATTACTTACCCGATAATTAGCGTAATGACTGACAAGACCAGGAAGAAATACTGATAGCCTTTATACTTGGATTTACGTTTTGCATCATATCCTGGTGGTATATATTTGTGGTTCACATAACCAAATTGAGGGCGCATTAAAATAACAAAACCAAGGAAAAATCCTGATAGGAATCCTCCTATATGAGCTGAATTGTCCACATGAGGTATAAATCCAACAGCCAAATTTAGGCCAATGATGAGCAGTAGACTTGTTAGAGCTGCACACTGTAGAAGTAAACATGGTTTTAAATCTCTCTGTTAGAACAACAACCCCGGTTCAAAAGTCAAAAGATACGAAAGATTGAAATAGAGAACACAAATATTTGATCACTTGGTTTGACCAATCGTGTCTGTGTCTTCAACTCTGCAATGCCTTTTTATAATCAAGCTTATGATTCACGGAGTACAACTCGTATTTAAATACTACAGTCCAATTTACAAGATTACCTTTGGACTGTACCGCAAGGGGTTTCTCCCCCCCGCACCCCGAGTTGAGGAACACTGTCATGAATTACTTTTTTGTTTCTTTCTTTCAAGACAACAAAATATATCATTATAAAGTACCTTATTTAAATAGATAGTCCAATTGGTTAGAAGCTCAGAAAGCATGGCTCCCAGAAGTCCAAAAAGTGCACCTGATGCACCAACTGATACGGTATTTGGCGCTTTAGCATCTCCCAAATGCAAAATAGATAACAAACTTCCACCAAAGCCAGAAAGCAAATATAGTACTCCAATTTTCACTGCCAAATCCAAGAATAAATATAATAAATAAATCAACTAAACAAAGATAGCCAAGAGTTTCAACTTGTTGAAAAAAAACTCAACAGAAATTGAAATATGCTTACAAAATCCAAATTCATTCTCAAGGCGAACTCCTATGAATAAAAGACTAAACATATTGGCAAGTAAATGTATAACTCCTGCATGAAGAAACATGCAAGTAAAGAATCGCCATACTTCATTTTCACCCACCACAAGGTCCTTTTCAAGAGCTCCTAATACCCTCAACCTGCAGAAAGTAAAGAAAATAACCCTAAAATGACCAATTAACAAAAGAGGATGACACTTAACACTGCTTTTTATTTTCTCCCTTCCTATGCATGCATGTATTGTGGGCAATAGCATTTTCATTTTATGTCTTATTTTGCATACCATCTAAGTAAGACAATAGAAGCATAGTTTTAAATTGCTGTTGCGCACCGCAATTTTTTATATTTCGGCAAAATGTGGTCGATTCAATTGAAATTGTAGCTGTGACGTCATTGCAGAGACCTCAAATTTTTGTAATATTGCGGCTGCAATTGCTGTTGCAAACCACATTTTAAAACCCCATGCATGGAAGTAATTCAGGACATGCATTTGACATAATCATTCAAATTGATGATTCAAAAATTCTAAATGTTCATCATTTCAAAAATCTTAACTTTTCAAGATGAAAATGCAATATACCATGATATTTTAATGAGAAAGCCAGGTACATTGTTGAACATTATACCATGATATTTAAAATGATGATGATTATGTGAGAGAGAAATTGAGAGGGAGAAGATTCTCACGTGCGGACAGAAGGGCCAAGGAGAGGGTTTTCATTGAAAGGTTGAAAAGAAAATTTTCCCAAATATTGATACCAAAGGCAATCACCTTCATTCAAATAGTCAGGGCAATCATTGATATACATGCTATACACGAACATTGCAATATTGGCTAAAAAAATGAGTGGCACCAACCATGAGAACCATTGTGTTGGCGGTGGCATGTAGAAAGTAGGTGGTGGTGGCGGTGGCATGTAGCAAGTAAGTGGTGGTGGCGGGGGATAACGAGCCGCCTCAACATCGGAGAATGGCGACTTTTTCCCCATGGAAGGTTGTGAAGATTGTAACAAACATGCACATACAGAGACAGAGAAACAGAGATAGAAATAGGATGTTTTGTTGGCAAAGGGAAATGCATAAGAATGAAACGGACGAGTCTTCTTTGGGTTGGCTAGCCTAGCAGTTAAATTAGGTAAACTCATTTCCCCCCTTCTATAATATTTTTTCTTCTTTTTTTTTTGAGGAAAATAATTTTTCTTCTTGAAAGCCCCATTTTATAACATTATGTTATGAATAATGATCCAATTTATTTCTTCACAAGGGGCTCAATTCAAACCCCGACTCATTGTAATAGAAGGACTAATTTGTCTCTTGTGTGAAAATGCCAATGACTAATTTGATATTTTTAATTTGTCAGAGACTGAATTAGACTGCAAGGAAAGGCGACAACAATTTAATTTTTGTTTTTTTTGAAAGCCCCTTTTTATAATAATTTGTTATGACACTATTATGTCATATGGTTAAATATGTTTTTGATCTTTCCAAATATATCAACTTTTATTTTTAATCTAACGAAAAAAAATTCCTTAGAACTTTGGTCTCTCTAATTTTGAAGTTATTCATATTGGGTCCAAGTGACTTTTTTGAAGACATGTCATTGTTCGAAGGAAAATTTTAGAGGAATTAAAAACGAATTTTGGTATATTTAGAGAGACTGCAAACATATTTAAACTATCATGAAAAACAACTAATTTTATTAACTAAGGGAGTAAATATTTGGATGAAAGAATAGAGACATTTAATTAATTTTAACAGTTTAAAAATCAAATGTCTGAAAGAGTGATAAATGCCTAAAAAAAAAAGTGACAAATAGCTATTTATTACATAAAAAATGATCGTTAATTTATAAAATTATGAAGCAAGAGTACCGGTACACCTCACTTTGTAAGTGTACCGTAGAAGTTCCCTAATAATAGTCACTCAAGAAAATCTTTCTTCCTCTTTTTTTAAGGAGAAAATATTTCTTCCTTATTATTATTGTCACTCACGGAATTATTTTTCACGAAATATTTTTTTCCTAATTTAAAACCCTTCAACCGTGTGCTAGATTTCATCAAAAAAAAAAAAAGTGTGCTAGATTTGGTTTGAGAATATATCTTCTAACTAAAGTATATTATATTTTCAAATCAAATAAAACTGATTGCGTCCTAAAAAATTGTTTCTTGTTGATAAAGCCAAAACCCTATTTTATAACTATAAATATAGAGACCCTGGTTGAGTTTTTAAAGGCAGACATAACCGTGAGACAAAAAGAAGAGTTTTTCTTTTTCTTTCTGAAAGAGCTTTTTTGGTATGCTCCTTCTATGAATGTTATGTTATACTAGATTGGTTTTAGTAGAATTTGTTTCATGTATTTTTTTTTCTTCATGTGTAGTACACTAATAACATGTATAAACTATGTTTGGATTGAGAGTGAGATTGTCGGAATTATGACGAGTTATTATTATTTTGGGAAAAACAAAACTACACTTTTAGATTTTAGAGTATTACCACCATGATTTTATCAAATTCATCGATCATCCAAACATACACTCAAATAATAATTGTATACAGTATTCTTCTTTACAATTGAAAACAATATCTTGAAAAGTGCTATAACTCTTTTTTCTGGAAAAAAATAAATAAATATAAACAATACACAGTGGCCTGATTTGAGGACCACACTGTTTTCTTTGTTGTTGAAAGGAATGACTGTGTTTTCTTTTGTTATAGATATTTGTACTTTTTTACATGTTATTGAAGGATGTTAATACCTTTTTGCTTATATTGGAAGTATCTCAATTGGAACTAATTATTAAAATCGCACTTTTTATTTATTTTTCATGCTTTTGTTATATATTTCTCTTTCACGTCATTATTAAAAGTTTACCCCTATACATTACCCTTGTTCTTTGTGTTTGTCCTTTGATTCTAATTCTGCATCTGTAGTGTAATGTATTACTTGATGATTGAGTTTGACCTAGATTTTTTTTTAAAAGAAGATTTTTTTTTTTTTTCCTTCCAGATTCTATAGTTGAAAGATGAATTTTAATGCTTCTGTTAAGAAGACGGCTACTACTACACTGCCGGTTAAGAGGTTATTTGATAGCAACAATTTCTTGGACATTTCTGTTAAGAAATCAAAGGTATCACTATATGATGATCGTGACAAGGATGAAGATGATATTCCTTCGTTGAATATAATTAAAAGGCCAGGCAAATCAGCTGATAATTCATTTTCCTTGCTGAGGAAAGAACTTGCATCGTTGAAAAATTTATTTGAGGAATGCAACGGACAACAAGTAGAAGAGAGGCGATTGCGGTCTATAAAGAGAGATATTAAGAAGTGCTGCAAAGAGCTAGAAAATAAGGAGACCGAGGTTAAGGAACTTGAGTCTGAAAATAATATACTTGAATCAAAAAAGGGTGAATTTGAAGGCCTGGTGAAGGAGTTTGAATCAGAAAAGACGTATTTTGAGAGCCGACAAAAGGAATTTGAATCAAAAGAAAAGGAATTTGAAAGAAGAGTGAAGGAGTTCCAGTCAGAAGAGGAGGAATTTAAAGGTCGAGTGAAAATGTTTGAAACAAAGGAAGAGAAATTCGAAGTAAAAATGCAGCAATTTGAAAAGCAAGTTGAGGATAATCTCAAATCTGTCAAAGCACTCGAGTTAAAAGAGAATCAGATTGAAGTACAAATCAAGGATCTTAAGTCAAAGCTGAATAATTTTGGTGGACAACTAAAGGAATTTGGTAAATGTTGGTTGCTATTCATCTTTCTTTGATTGATGTTGATATTTTTAATAACCTGATCTACATATTTAAAAAAATAATAATTTAATGATGTTAATGCAGTATAGAAGTTGAAAAGCTTGTCTAGTTTGCTTGGCTATAATTTTAATCAATTAAACACTACTCCAATGATTGACTAAGGTTCTACATTGACATTGAAACTGTTAGTATAATGCTTTTCTCTCACATGCTTTCACAGTATATATCTTTTTTAATTCCTATTGTCACCTTCAATTTTTGTTGCTTATGCAGATACATCTAACATGGATGATCAATTCAGTATTACCATTGATGGAACAAGTGAGGAATTTGGCATTCTAGATAATTTGCGACAATCATCAGATCCAGCAAAACTTGTTTTGGATGTAATACTAAACCCCACGATTCCACTGCCTAAGAAGGGAGACAAAGCTGTGATTATTGATGAAGGCTGGATCTATCTGCTAGAACAACTGATGATAATCTCACCAAATATTAAATCTTGTGTAAAAGATGAAGCTTTGAAGCTAGCGCGTGAGTTGAAAGCTAACATGAAAGAAAATACCGAAAATTCTTTGAAGGGTCTCGGATTTCTATTGATTTTGTCAATTTATGGATTGCGTACTTACTTTGATGAAGATGAAGTCTTCAAGCTTTTTGCTTCTGTTGCGTCTGTTGCTGAATACAAGATAGCTGTGAAGTTGTGTAGGACCCTGGGTTTTGCATATAAAGTCTCTGGTATGTTGATTTGGAAAATGAAATAGACTTGAAATCTATCTATCTTTTTATGTATCTCTTTCATTTTCCAAATGGTTTAATTAAATTTTGAATTATTCAAACCAATTTGTTAGTTTTTTGTTAACAAGAACTTATTTAACCTACATTCTAGAAGTTTAAATGATGTGAATTTTTCTTACAACTTGCAGATTTTTTGGAGAAATCAAGATGAAGAAATTTGATTCAGATAATTGGCTGAGAAAAATCAACAAGTTTTTGCACTAGAAAAACTTATTGTGGAAACCTGCTAATAGGATTTGACTACTATTGTTGGATTCTTAGATTTTCTTTCTTTTGTATTTTAATTTTCGAGGCTTAGTTTTGTTATGTAGAAACATTTTCAATCCTAATTTGTAACGAAACCTTTAAGTTGAATGTGAAAATGACAATCAATTTTAGTTTGGATTATGTTGTTGTTATCCACTTTTACCATCCATTTCAAAGAAATAAGAGCTAATATAGGGATTGAGATTGGTTTGTGTAGCTAAAAACTTATTTTTTGTTGAATTAAATTATTTCTAAAAAATTGATTGGATTAAATTTAGTTTGATGTGGAATTATTTATGTTTGGAAAAGTTGATATATTCTGTCAAAGAAAGAAAATTTGATATAAAATTTATGGATTTGATTTGTTTAATAAGATACAAAATCAAGATTTTTTTTTTTTTTTGATAAAAAGATGCAAAATCAAGAGTTATAAGTCAACATACGGATGATTAATTTTGCATGTATATAAAATATTAACCATTCACACCAATATGAGTTGAGTCGAGAGAAAATAATTAGACATTTTTTTTAAGGAAAATAATCAGACATCTATCGTGTGGTCTGAAGCAATTTTAGCTTTTCTATTCAAATTAAGGATAAAATAATAATTTAAAAATGTTATGACTATTATAAGTGAATGTTTATATGTTCTGATGAGCTCAGCTCAACTGGTAAGGACAATGCATCATATTTGCAAGGTCCGGGATTCAAATCCCGGCCACCACAAAAAAAAAGTGAATGTTTATATATCAATTGAGTCATTGGTCTTATTATTAGCTCATACATACTATTTTGCTTGATACCTAAGTCATTGATTCGTTTGTTTCCCAAGTCATTATATTTCTCAATAAATAGAGCTCATGTAACATAATTGTATTTCACAAGAGAATAATACAATCCTCCTTATTCTATCTCCTTCCATACATCTTTTTAATTGTGTTCTTCTTGTTATTATTCTTCAAAATTAAACTTTAAATAATAATAATAACTCATTTTTGTATGGCCGAACATCATCCACCAACTCATTTTCTATTAGAATTCCATCAAGAATCTCTCTCCCTTGAACGAAAGTTGACTGAGATTCTATTGCTCATCACACTTCTCAATCGGTTTCTTAACACCTTAAACAATACTTTATACAAGCATCCCACAAAAAATATAGGTTGAAAATCAGCTAACTGTTGAGGGCTTTCGGCCCCGGTGATGAGCTATGAAAATACTATTAATTCCTTTCGTCAACTTTTCATTCCAATGAAATTCCGTTAAAAAAATGCATAATATCATCTTTTAAATCCACCCAAAAATCCTTAATGAACCCGAAATTAATTTCCGCCAGACTCTTGTAAGTGTCATCATAGTCTCACAAAATATGTTATAAGCACTACTTGTAAAAAAAAAGGGCAAATAAATAAAAATAAAATTGTTTTTTTTAATTAAAACATAAAATTGTTATAGTCACGAAATTTACTCACGAAATATCCGGATTCTAGATTTGGTTTGAAAATATATAATGTGAGTAAACTATATTTTCAAATCAAATAAAACTGTTTCAGTAAAATTAGCTTAGTTTTTAAAATTGATATAAATTTGATTTGATTCGCTTTTTTTCTTTCTTCTCACTCACGCTAAAAAGTTGTTTCTTAATTACTCCAAAAACCCTATCTCATAACTATAAATATAGAGAAGCCCCTAAGGAGTTTTTAAAGGTAGAAACAACGGTGACACAAAAAAGAAGAGTTTTTCTGAAAGAGCTTATTTGGTATGCTCTTTTTACTTTACACTTTTTTTTCCTTTGTTATTTTTATTTCAAGTTGTAATTTCATGTTAGTTAGACTATGTTACTAATTACTCACAGCTTTACTCTATTATCTATATATGCAATTTTTCTTGTTTCAATATGTAATAGCATCTACAAAAGTCTATGTTTGGGTTTGAATCGATCGTGATTTTGGCAAACAATATTGAAACATGCTAGAACTCTAATAATAAAAAAAAAAAGTGCTTGAACTCTTTTTCTAAGAAAAAAAATTAAATAGTGGACAATCGAATTTAAGGACCACTGTGTTTTCTTTGTTGTCGAAAGGAATCTTTGTTGGAAGTATAGGATGTTTGTAGGTTATTAATTGAAATTTGAGTTTTAGTTTGGTCAGTGTAGGATCTTAATACCTTCTTTGCTTGTATTGCAAGTATCTCAATTGGAACTAATTATTAAAACCCTACTTCTTGTTATTATTTTTCATGCTTTTGTTATATATATTTCCATGCCTTTGTCAAGAACAATCCTTGCCTTGCAATCTTAGACTTAAAAAAAGTGTATATTTATATGTTGAAACACTTACATCTGTTTACGTTGTCCTTGTTCTTTGTGTGTATTACTCGATGATTGAGTTTGGACTATAAGTTTTTCAAAGGAAGCTTGTTTTTTTTTCTTCTCATGTTTTTATTTTTTCTTTCAGATTCTATATGGAAAACCCAATTATCACACAGCTTGCAAGAGGACCAATCCTCCTCCGCAGACTACCAGAGACACGGACTGTCCCATTAAGTCATTAATTCAAGAAATGCATCATAGGCTTCAAAGAAGAAAAAAACAAACAATGCCAATTAAAAGGTGAATCAGAGTTAGCATCAACGTAACGAGCTCAACCAAATATATGTTGCAGCTCGGGTCATATATCACACTCGGTATTTTAAAAAAGTTGATTAGTTTCTAAATCATTAGATGGGATATCTCATTTTCGTAATTGTAATCCTCAGAATCAAACAATGAATAAAAAAAATAACATTACTATATCATAGTTCTGAAAACACCAAGATAATTCAATTTAATGGGAAGATGCACAGGTCATAGTGAAAATCTGAAAATTAACCTTATCGTCATGGATCAAGAATAAGGGATCCACTTGCAAGTGCATAAGAAAGACTTCAGCCACATAATTAACAATCTCAATGCAAAAAAGTGGAAGCATGAGACATGGAAATGATCTTATGACACTACATATTGTTTTCAATCAATTTTATGCATCGTTAAGCAAATAAAAGATGAAACTAGAATTAATCTTTGTTGTGCAATATTTTTAGAAAGAAGAATAAAATGACGTGAAAAGAACATAAAATGCAAGAGGAAAACATTCAAAGTATGAGAGACATGAAACGATGAAAGTTTAGAAAATTGTTACCCAATTAATCAAGGAAATCACAATCGTGAATGAACAGGTGAAACATGATCACCGAAATCGGCCGGCGACGGAAATGGTACATAGCTGATATAATCGGTTATCTTGTTCTTTTGGCTTGATGTTTACTATTGCCTACAATTATTTAAGCATGAAGAAGAAGATTTTGGATAAATTTTTCAAACTCAATCTAAGTTGTTAAATTACTCGCAAAATTAAAAGTACATTAATCAGAAGTATTCATTCATTTATTATGCTCTACAAAAATACTCTCAAAAAATTTGAAAAAAATTCTCTATTTTTCCCTCTAATCTCATCCCTTTAAAGCCCTCCCCCCTCCCCTCAAAACTCCAA
>Ga0315914_1002058_pt1 | contig 30744 bp, 19 predicted proteins | sample MpolenodulesMG_FD_203920 | JGI IMG/M metagenome (GOLD analysis project Ga0315914, IMG submission 203920) | Medicago polymorpha root nodule microbial communities from Los Angeles, California, United States - elongated nodules | ecosystem: Host-associated > Plants > Roots > Nodule | place: USA...
AACAATGAAATAATTTTTTTTCTTATGAATGACATTTTCTAAAATATAAAAATCAACAAATAGCTCTTTATTTCATAAAATTAATAGTTAATTTAAAGATTTTTAAAGTAGGAGTACCAATACACCATAATTTGCGGGTGTACCGTAGAAGTTCCCTTAGAATATATTCCATTTAGGGAGTATAATGTTGAGATGGATTAATATATTACGGTTATACACCCTAAATATTAATTCATCTCAACATTATACTCCCTAAAAGGAAACCACCAAATGTTAATATATTTAAGACCATGGCTCCACACCACACGGTTTTGACACCAACTTATATCCTAATTTTGTGAAAATCATCTTCCTCACACAACTAAACATTTAATTGATTCACTTCTCATTTAAGGTAATTATTAGTCCTATAAATTGGAGTGATTTTCGTGACAATTTATTCAAAGCAAAACAAACTGATTAGAGAAAAAAAATTATAAAGTGTAAGAGAGTAATCAATCACATTGCTAAACTATGGCAAAATTCATCACCACTTCATTTGTCTTAGCTCTCATTGTTGTGGTATTTCTGAATGGTGCCTATAGTATTGTTGAGGGTGAAGGAAGAGGTAATTATAAATTGGGGGAAAGATATCCTAATTTATACAAATCTAAAAAGTTTGGTGCTCAGACAGATTGTTTGATTTGGTATTACAAGTGCTTTGTTTTCCCTCCTGCGTGCCTTCTCTATAATCAGTTTTGTGTTCCAAAATCTCCAAGTACTCTTCCATGATGAGTGATCGTGGCCATGGTCTTTGTGTGTTATATTGATATCTATATATCTATACTAATAATAATGTTTGTGTGAGTGTGAGAGTATTTCATTACATATATAGCTAAATAACTTGGCCTTTTTTTGGTATGTTCGATCAACCACAAAGATGGACCATATCTAGTTATCATTTATACAAATTCAAAACTATTAGACCAATTTGAATAGCCCATGGTGCCAAATCAACCATGCTAATCCCTTCACGTTTCACAAGATTAGTATTCAAGTAAAAACTCCACCTATCAGTCCATCATTGTGGTAAGTTTCATATGCACAATGTTCAGTTCAATTCCTCTTCATTTGCCTTTTTCGACCATATATTGAACATAAAGGAGAATAACATGGAACTATGATTAAAAGGGTTTAATACCTGAAGCTTGGTGAGCCTTCTGCGAATGGCCCTCTTCTTAGGGCGAAGATCAAGTGGTAAACATCCCTCAATGCAGCCTTCTGCTTCTGAGAAATCACTGTCAAAACCTGAGCAATCCACAAGCTTACCACCTTACTGCAAACCCCAAATAAAATATTCAAAAACAACACATCGATCATTAACACAAACACCTTACAGACACAAAACAAAAACAACATTTTGCAATACCCAAATAAACTCATTAGAATAAAGATTTTATTTTTACATTTTGGAGAGCTCGTTGGGTGCACCACCTAAAGAGAAGATCCAACCATTAGTAGCAATGGGTTTTTGAGATTATTTGAATTTCACAGTGAGAAGGGTTGGAACGATAGATGCAGAAAACTAAAACAATAGATAACTACTTAATGTAAAAAAATTGAAATTCTTTTGAGTTAAGTATAATAATTTTGTACTGAAATCAAAACTGGGGATTAAACAACAAGCATATCAAAACAGTAATTCATCCCTTGCAAAATCAATATCGGGGAAATCAAAATTGGGGACGAAACAGAAATAAAGAATTGGGAAAATTTATATTGTCTTCAACCCTTTAATAACAACAAGCATGAAAATCGGAGAAGGAAGGAGAATCAAATGGCTTACTTGAGGCAGCAGCGCGGAGATTGAGTCTTGAGTGAGGTCAAGGACGAGATGCAGAGAGGAGATGAGGCATGAGAGGAGAGGAGGCGTTGAGGTTGCGAAGGTGGTGATGGGCGGCGAGAGAGATCTATTGCGAAGGTGAAGAGAAAGGGTTTGTGTGAGAAAAATTAGGGTTGCGAATTGTGTTTCTAATTTGTGGCTCGTAGAATCCTTTTTCCCTCATTTTGCGATTAAAAAATAAATAAATAAATCTTTTTTCCCTCAGGCATTATTGCCACGGATGTGAAAACATGTTGTATATTACACAGTAATTACAAAACTGCCACTGCACTAGATTTGACCTCAGGTATATGGTGACTGAAGTTAAAATCCTGATGTTAAATGTCATTTTTCTAGTAGTGATACGAAGAATTAATGCTTGCATGAACAACTTTTTGTCCTGTTCCTTTGGGTATAACTGGGAAGAATTTGTCGAAAATCTCCACCAATTACAACAACTTTTCCACCAAAAGGAATTCCAACCTATAGTTGTTTTGATGTCTAAGAATATCCCTTAAACTGCGATCAAGAGCTTCAAAACAAACGTCATCCCATATGATAAACTTTGTATTAACAATTAGCTCGGATAATGGACTTTTGGGATGTATGCCGCAACTTGAAAATTCATCAACAGTTATTGTAAGATTAAATCTCAAATGTGTTGTTCTTCCCTCAGGTATGAGCAATGCTGCAATACCGTTTGAAGTAATGGTCAACACAATAATCCCTCTTGAGCGCATTGCAGATGATAGAGCTCTCCAAATAATTTTTTTTTGTTGTCGACATCAATCGAAGATGCTCATTTGCCAAAGAATATCTGCCATAGCTCAATGCATCATATATCAACCTATATAGAGTTTTGGCCCTCGTAAAATATACGAAGTCGCTTAATGTCATCAAATCTATAAATATGTCATTGTACCTTACTACTTAACCATTCGAGCCTTAAAATAATTGACGTTTTTTTAAGCTCTACCAGTGGAAAGATGGGAAGTAAGGTGTCTGTTTCTCCGCTTTTCTATTGCACTTAATTGTATATCTATTTTATGGCATTTGATTATAAATTTTTAACATGTACCACACTTAAATAATTTTGATAAATAAATCATTTGTTCCATACATGAATTATTGAAACAATTTTCCACCAAAGGTATATACATGTGAGTCTAGAATTATATAATCATTTTTCTTCAGTGATCGAGGAAAAGACAGGAAAAAACTAAGTAAAGCTTGTGCTGAAGTTTCCTTAAAAAATAAAAAAATACTCGTGCTGAAGTTGATAAAGAAATACCCACCCTATATAAAAAATAACCTAACAACAAAATTCAACTCGTCTGTCATTTTCATAGCTAGTGATTAGATTTGAGATGAATTTTGTTGTTAGGTTATTTTGTAAACAAATACTTTTGTGCGCTTGTTTTGTTTTGACAAAAAAAAAAAAAACTTTGTGCGTTGTCATGTCTATGAATACCCACCCTATAATATATACTTGTCTTATTAGCTAAAGCTTGGAATTCAAGTTTCAAGATACAAATGCTTGGAATTATCATGTTTCAAATGCTTGAAATTCACATGTAGATGTTGATATCATGTCTAATATTTGTACATGTTGTATGTGGCGGTTACCAGGTATGTTTATCTTTTACTTGCATTAAGTTAAAAAATTTAAAGTTGTTGCAAGCAATTTTTGCTGCTGTTGTTATGGCTAATTTTTATACGGACCAGCTGATATGTGTTTGAGTTTTCTTGTCATTTGGCCTATGTTTAAAGTATAAAGTTGTTGCAAGCCATTCTTTGTGACTAATTTTTATACGGACCAGCTGACATGTTCTATAGCAACTCTAGAAACCATTAATTAGAATAGAGGTTATACCTGTGAGCTTAGTTCAGTTGGTAGAGATATTGCATATATGTAAGGGTCGGGGTTCAAACCCTAGACACCCCACTTCTCCACATTTAAAATATATGCAATAGGCTACTTAACACAAAAAAAAAAATAGAGGCCGCATTGAGGAGTTAAAATTTAAATTAGAATGAGTTACATCAATGGAAACAATAAAAATAAAATAAAGAATGAGTAACATCATTGTCCACGAGGCCCTCCTAGACCACCAAGTCCCATATGGTTAATTTGTTATCTTTGCAGCACTAAATTACACCACGGCAAGGGAATGGGAAGAATAAGGTTCAGGCAGAATAAATTATGAGGCCAAAGAGTATTAAAATTTATTTGTTTTGCTCCTTTATGTGTGACTGGTATGATGAGAGCACAAAGCTTCAAAATTGACTCTTATATATTGGGGATGTAATGTAACATTAAACAAATTTTCTTGTTGAGTGAGATAAGAATTAATCAAAAATTAACCAACAGTCAAAGGGGTTGTGCATGGTTTAGCTACATTTCAAACCTATGAATCAAACAAAATAATATGGTTCAAATGATTTATGTTGTTTTATTATACAAAATTAATTTAAATAATTTGACACAGTTCATATTCTATCAAACAATACAGCTTTAATTTAAATAATATATCTATATTTGACTAGAAGTTACAAGTATAACACACATTTTATTTTTTATTAATTTTGTATATGCATGCCATGTGAACATGCATGTTCAGCCATTGCATGGATGCAGGAAAAACCATAAGATTATTGTCATGGATGGTTTATATTGGAAGCGACATACAACTTTTGTGTTAGACCTAATGAAGGTCAAGAATATTGGAAACAAACTGACTATATTAGACCGGTTCCTGCACCAATCAAGAAGCGTCCAGAAAGGCCCAAAAAAGCAAGAAGAAAAGATTCAAATGAAGAAGGAACATCCTCTAGAAGAACAAAAATTAAGGGGGCATACCAAACCCTGCATTGCTCAAGGTGAGGTCTTGAAGGTCACAACATGAATAGATGCAGTGGTTAAGGTGTGGTCCATATGCCACGCAAGTTATCATTTGTGAAAGGTGTGATCTTGAAGGACACTATATGTTTCAAGGTTGTAATGGTCAACGTGCGGATCCTATGCCACTAAACTTGATATTGACACACAACCTATGGAGAATGTATCTATTGATATGGATGACACAAAAGGACCTCTACCAACACAAGTTACACAACCTGTGAGTTTTCTTATTTTTTATTTTTTTTAAAAAATTAACTAATTTTGGTTGATTTTATGGGTGATTTTTGTTGGATTTAATTGAAAATTCTGATTGAATTATATTTCATGGTTTTGTTCTAAATTCTGATCGAAACAAATTTATGAATTCTGGTTGTAACATGATGAATTTGATGGACCAGAATTTGATATGAATGTGCGAGGACCACAACTATTTGGTATTGGTCAGACAATTGTGGAGCCTATACCATTAGGGATTAGGCCTACACCAATGAGAGGTCTTAGGCCAATGACGAGAACAAATGCTTATATTTTCGATCAACAAATGCTTACATCTTTCACGCCTACTCTCCGTTTTAACCCTCCGCGCATTAACCCGCCACGCTTCAACCCTCCTAAAGCTCCAAGGCCATGGTGTTAAAGGAAGCAGGAGCATGAAGAATGAAGGATTTTTTTGACGAAGCAACAATGTAGAATTCCATTTTGAAGATTAATGTCTTTTTGTGATTTATAGTTTGCTGTGAATCTATGTAATTTGGTGTTTGGATTTTATTTAGTGTTTGGATCATTGATGAGTTTTATCTATGGTATTTGCTACGAAAGACATGTTTTGTAACAAATGTTTGATTTCAATTGCATGGATAGATTGCTTCAAATTCGTATTTGGATGTTATTTTTTACTTTTATAAGAAATTGCAAAATTTAAAGCTCAGGACCATAAAAAAATTATAGTAATCAAGGACTAATATACCCAATTTTTTTATTACTCAAGGACCATAATGAAACTATAATATAAATAAGGAACTAAAATGACCATTCTATTTATCACTAATCATTTTTTTATATCTTCATTTTAGTCCTGCCACGTGTTTAGGCTTTGCCATGTCACAGTCTTAAAAGGTAGTTGTCATATTGCCACATCAAACGTCATGTTATCGTTAATAGACCTATTTAATGTCATGGACAGAGTTTACATTCGGGTATTGTTTTACAATTTCTCTGTATTTAGGGACTGTTCTGATAACTACTTACAAATTCAGGGACTAACGTGACCAATTTGCCTATAATATATACCTATCTTATTAACTCATTTGGTCTATTCGCTTATTGTGATGTCTATGAACACAATACTAAACAACTCATCTAAACAAAATCAACATAATTGCACCAATATACTAACACGTAGATCATCAATGAGAATATTGATTTCTTCATGTTTAAATTCAAATACACAATACAAAGAAAGAGGGCACTCTTTATTTTTTAAACACTCATAGTGATGAGTGCCATAACGAAAACAACATTATCATAATGAACCACCTTTATTTGTCAGGCAGGTTAACCGTAAACCATGTCTAAATGAAAGTAAGAACAAGGGTGATAAATGTAGCAGTGAATGCAATGATGGCCCAAGGATTGCTGAAGTGAGTGTGAAATCCCTGCGCTATCCAAGTCTTGTATTTATTATAGTAATGCTCATGTATTTTGCGTCTAACTATGTAAAATGTTTTTCCGTCATGTACCACGTTGGTACTTATGATATTGAAAAGATTGACAACTTCTTCATCACTCCCATGTAAATTGAGCAAACTCCCTTTTGATCTCAATTCCTTCACATCTTCAGGATGGTCGATGAGCGAGGCCAAGAAAGCTAAAAAAGAACTGTAACGCCCACACAAAACGTATGTAGAAGGTTTAGCGTGTGCATTATCTTTAGTACTAGATACATTAAAATTTACAACATAAGTCTTCGAATGGATAAATAAATACAACAAATCATGTTCGTACAACTAGTGATACAACACTACACATCCGATACATAGAATATACACACTTGAATCCATAATAAAATCCTGCAACCGGTACGAACGAGCACTTACTGAATATCCATTCGGCCACATGCCTACGACATCCTGCTAAGCCAACCTGCTGATCTAAAACAAATAAGGATTGGGATGAGACATAATGTCTCAGTGAGTTCTACCTAATCATAGGCTATAGGCAACCTCGGGGAAACCTACGGTTACCACGTGTCTACAACAAAACCTTACGGTTGATTATATGTGTGTGGGACATGCATACCTAGACGGTCGTGCATATTAGGGCCGTCATAAGGTTCCTCGTATCACAGGCTACAAGTCTTGCTAGATGCCCTGCATACCATGGCAGTTAGGGGAAGCTAACACCGCTAAGTCTGAATATCATGACATCATGGTTTAATCATATCATATACATAACATGTTATAACTGGACGATCGGGGAAAACTAATATCGTCGACAGTGAGATATCATAAACTTGTTGCAGGGGCATATACCTATTCTTATACTAGCATAATCACATCATATCATATTCATAGCCATTCATTATGCTAGAGGTTAGCGTGTAACAAACAACATTATCTTGGTTCGTTTTACGGAGTGTATCGGGTGGAGTAACCCCGAGTACAATCCCTTACTTGACCGATGAATTCCTAGCTAAGGTTCATCGGACTCCTCTCAGTGTCATGTGGGCCTACCTTGCGGAGCGTGTCCCGTTCCCCTGACGTGAACTTCTTGTATCCCCCTGGCGTGGATAGCAAGAGATACGACACCTACATAATCATATTCATATTCATATACATATTCTTGTTCATACGTAAGGAGCTTATACTTAACTTACATAAATGATCACCACGAGTCCGTAACCTACTCGTTTAGCGGTGAATTATTTCGTGCATAATCTTGATCATACACAACTTATACCTAATGTGCTTTGGTTACATGATAACATACTTATTCTCGACTACCTAAGTCGAGGCTCTAGGATTTTCCCCATTCTTAGACTTAAATTCTACCCGCATAGTTCATGTCTCGCTCGTATGCCATTCATCGTTGAACTTGTTAATGTTACTCATGCATTTCATTCATAATACCTCCACATATAATGCACATTAGTTTCTTGACATTGAGGCTTTGTTAAAGTTATAAAAGTTTGCAAAGAAAAGCATCGGACGACATTCTGGACCACAAGGAGAATTTTCAAAAAATGTTGTGTTGAGGCTGCATGCTTAAGCGTGCACCAAGCGTGCTCCCAAGCGTGCAGCATGGTTAGCTTCTGCCTATAGCTCGCTTAAGCGAGCAGTGCACGCTTAAGCGAGCATTCATCAATCCAGACTACAGAAATTCGTATTTTGACCTAAAAACCTCAAATTCAAGTGTTTATGCACATATAATACTCCCAAAACATCATAAAAACAATAAAAAAATCAATGCATGACAACAATTTCACAATTTCAACAATTAATGGCAACAAAGGGTACTAATTTCATAATTGTATAAAACCTAACTTTCAATCATTCCTCACACAACATACATTAACCCAAGGGTAGGAACTAATCTAAAGAACTCACATTATGATTCTCAGCAACATGCATTCCACTTGAGCTCCAAAATCTAACTCTCCTCCAACATCAAACCCTAGCTTCAATTCTTGTTTCCAAAGAAGAAGAGATGGAACTAGTGACCAATTCTTGCCATCAATTTCTTTCAAGAGTAGAATTAGAGTCAACACAAACCATGATTCTTGAAGGAAGTAGCTTGAATGGATTGGTGATGGTAGAGAGGGAAAGGGTGGCGCACAAGCTAGAGAGAAGGGAGAGTGAATCTGATTTTCCATTTCTAGAGAGAGAGAGTTCACAAGTTATAATGAGATGTTTGGGTCCAAAGTCACTTATATACTCCTTGCATGTAATTACTGAACTGCCCTCCATCTTAAACGTGCCAAATTCGATACTGATAACTGGACTTACCTGCAACTACAAAAACTGCATCATAAAGTATTCCCCGTCATAAATGAATTCCTTGAACATTCGTCATGTGACACGTTCGCCTGATAATATTCCAATAACTGATGGGCGGGATGTTACAAGAACAGAGTACATAGTCGTTCTCATAATTTGGACACATCTCACATGCTATTAGGTTGAGGAAACTAACAGTTGTACTGTTGTCCACATAGATCTGATGAAGAGTCAGTTTCGCAGCGGACCATCCTGCAGAGATATCTATCTTTGTTGGCCTTTGTGTCTTGCTTGACTTAAGTCTTATTCCTACTACTCTTAGATCTTGTATGCACCTATATGTAATCAGCGGGATGTTTTCCTCCAAATTCTTCTGACTCCATTTCTTTATTTGTTGAAGAAGCTTCTGACTCAATTTCAATTTCATAATGATAGCTTCATTGCTTTTAGTCTATGTTTTAATTAGAAATGGGTTGGATCATCTTACTTATGATAAGAAAAAAAGTTCAAAATTATACTTCATCTAAACACTAATAAATATCACATTTGCAAAGAAAAAACTATTTGAATTCTATTGTACCTTGGAATTAGATGTAATGAGGATATATTTACGCTGAAGATCAAGAAGATGAGTGGGTGTATCTGACTGCGATTTTATGATGGTATCGATACACTATTTGGAACCCGGTTCTTCTCCTTCTTTGACTGTGGCTCATCTGGCGTGTCCAAATGATGGTGGCTGAGAAATTTCCACATTCATATTATCAACTCATGACTCTCGTTGTTACCCATCCACAATAGCTTGAGTACTTTATAAGGAAGTTGATTCTCCAACAAAAGCACATCCATCATCACAAGAACCAGTTGATCAACCTTAATATTCATGTTCCCTAGTGCATAAATATTGTGTTTCTCCAAGATATGCAGCAAAGAACAACCATCCATGAACAACATACACGATAACTTTTGTTCGAGGCTACCAAAGCCTTCAAGAGACTTGTCGGTTGTCATACACCATTTTTGACCATTTATTTCTCATTTTTACTCGTCTTTTAAAGTAGGGAGTTTTCGTCGTTTCAAACGAAATTTCAGCAAAGAGGTATTTTAAAATACCTCATTTTGGTCCGAAGGCGACAATTTTTAGTTATTTAAGATTTTTTCTTTCTTTCAAACCAATTTTAATTTTGTTTTTTTTAGTCCTTTTATCATTTGTCCAAAGTCCAATTCTATCCTCTTTTTTGTCCAAGCCACTAAGGGCATAATGGTCTAGAGTACACAATTGTGTACACCTCATTCTCCAGCTCATGAACATTGCTGCAAAACCCTAAACAAGGATCAGTATAAATTCAAGGCACACAGCCCAAGATGAGGACGTGGAAAATTTTGAGCGCAGATTTCAACACAAACCCTAATTTTTCCTCCCTAAAAACAACGGCATCTTACAAAAATAATTCTACTAGAAACCACAAACATCACAAAACCACACAAAAATCATAATAGCTCACAATTCCAACCGAACATGAAATTCCACAATATCACATAATACGATTTCGAACTACAGCAACAATATGTGAACAACAACAAAACCTTTGAATCAAATCAAAATCATCACTGGTTACTTCGAATCGAACAAGAAAAGGAAGAGGTAGAGAAGAAGAGTTTCATTGTTTCTTTTTTCCTTTTCCCGTCTTTGAAAAGTTTAGATCTAGGCCGTTTTGTTGCTTTTTCTTGAAAACCAATTTCGAAAATGAAAGAAGTAGAAGAAGGGGAGTAGATTCGTAAAAAAAGAAAAAAAAAGAAAAGGATTCTCTGATTCCGGCACGACGACGCTACCACCGGCCACCGTGCCAGAGCTCTTTACCTCGTCGGAGAAGACGGCTAAGGAGTAGGCCGGCCACCTCCTGGTTTTAGAGAGAAGTCAGAGCTTCTCTCTCTAAAACTAGGAGAAGAGAGATGTTTTTTTTGTTTATTGTGTGTACTTTTTATCAAGAGAACCCTATTTATCTCCCCCTTTCACTTCTGTTTATCTCGCGCGCGCTAGTCTACAATAACGTTGTGCTCCCTCCCTTTTTTTACCTTTGGATCTCAATCCAGTTGCTTGGAGCTTGCCATCTTGGGATCTGATATGGACCCTCTGATCAATCAGACGATCCAGATCTGATCTGTTTAAGCCCAACACTTTTTTCCTAACCCTAAACCTCTTTTCTGATTTCTCTACTTTTTGACTCACTACACTCCCTGTTTACTTGTTGCACCCTTTTTTCTTTATTTTTTATTTCTTGCTTTTTTTCACCATTATTTTCCTATTATTTATTTTTTTACTTTATTTTTTTTTTCTTTTTAAGCACATATACCTATGTGCAACATTAACTAGTTTTTTTTTATTTTAATGGTTTTTTTTTCCTTTTTGTCCTTTTAGTTGTTTTATTTTCTTTATTTTTTTTGTGCATCTTTTTGTTTGTAGCTTATTTAATGCTTTTACATTTTAGTTATTTTAGACAACATCATCTCATGCACTTTATTTTTCTTGTTGTTTTTTTTTATTTTGAGCATATTTATTTATTTATGTTTTTACCACATGCATTTTATTCTTTTTTGTCATTTATATTAATGAGGTATTAGAATGTATTTAGGAACAATGTAAATATAAATGAGAATATTGCATTGCATGCATATTTATATCATCTCATGCATTTTATATTTATTATGTTTTAGAATGTATTTTAGGGACCATTGTAAATATAAATGAGAATCTTGCATTACATGCATATTTATTTATTCCACTTTTACGCACAAAAACGAAAACGCCAAAAATAGTGTAATCGATTTCAAGGAAAAGGGAACTTTCATTTTGGATCCAACGTCCTTATGAAACCCCTCGCGCTTTAGTCACTTATTATCACGCTTAATTTTTAGACTTTAGGTAGAAAAATTTAAAATCACAAAACATTCAAAAATTCAAAAAACCATCACAAAAAAAAAAAATTCTTAACAAACCTTGGAATTCAAACCAAGTGACTCCTACAATTTTTAAATCAAACTTCAATCAATTTTAATCATATTTAGACTTTTATTTTCAAACTTTAAAATCAACCAAATCGCATTTTATTCTTCTATGCCATTTCGGCCTCTTATCCTCTCAAAAAACATTTTTCAAAATCAATCGAATCACATTTTTATTTTTCTATGCCATTTCGGCCTCTTACCTTCTCAAAAAACATTTTCAAACTTTAAAATCAATCTAAACAAATCACTCGGCTTTTTACCCCGAACTACGTGATTTTGATCCCGCTCGGGTACGTAGGCAAAAGACTTTGTCTTTCCAAATCAACAAAATAACAAAAAACATTTTTTTTTCTTTCTTCATTTACACTAGACTTTTTATTCACACTTAGGCCTTATTTACAAGCAAGCAATCACTTTAGCACAAGATAAATAAAAACAAGAGGTTACTATAGGATACTATAAACGTTTAGCATGTTAATACCTTCCCTTTGCGTAACCAACCTCCGAACCTTTAATCGCTTAATTTTTAGGGTTATTCGAACTTCCCCCTTTTCCTTGGAAAAATAAAAGCTCGGTGGTAAACTTAAAAATTTGCGAGTCAATGCTACCCAATAGCTTGTTGTCCGAAAATCACAACGACACCGGTTAAATTAGTTAAAACATAATCGCGAAAACGACACTTCAGTTCATCAATGTTATCAGCAATTTTTTTTGTAGTTCCTCTGAAATAAGTCCGGTGTTTTCTATGTATTTTAATGCTTCTCAAAATTGTTCCTATTTCTGAGATAATGTGGCACCCTTTGTATCTTTGGTCGTGAATTTTGGGGTGTTTGCTTGGATTTTTTAGCTCCACAATTTTTTTTTAATAGTTTGGGTTGCCATCATTTATTCAATATAATAATGGCTGAGGAATATACTAATATTTCAAACTTAACGAAAATATAAATCAAAATGCGTATTATATATAGATGGGCTCAGTGTAGTGCTTTAGTTTTTCATGCTCTCAAACCTTTACCTAATGAACAAGATAAGTAAATATGCATTGCTTGCTTAAAAAATATCTTGCACTTCCACTTTAATCGATTTTTATACCTGTCCTATTCACAACTAAAGAAACTTTTCCTCGGAACAAAGTATATAATGTCTATCACTTTACTCAATGGACAAGAAAAGTAAAATTAATGGAAAAAGGATCTTTGCTTTTACTGTTCTATAATTTAATCATGTGTGCCATGCATCTTCTCCTTCTATTTCTTGGTTCGTTTTTTTTTTTTTTGGTACTTCTTGCTTGGCTTCTAACTCCTTGGGATTCAAACCTAACCAGATTGTCTACCTGACTACCGCACGGGTCATATACATAAAAAATGTAGTAGACAAAAGTAAAATTATATAGTACATACCCAACCTAAAATTTTAATGTTATAATAATAAATACTCCCTCCGTCTAAAATTTTAAGCAAAAAAAACTCATTTTCTTTGTTTCAAATTATAAGTAAAAAAAGACCAACTTTTATCATATTTAATTATATTGTTTCAAAAAATTATATTCTCCAAAGGAAAATTAAATGCAAGGTCCATTCAATTTGCTTTCTCTTTCATTTTCTGAATAACCAATGAAAATTGTTTTTACATCTTCCTATAAAACTTATTTCAAGGATAACACAAGAAACTATGTTGCAAACTACTATGTTTAAGTTTTCTTAATAAGTGTATTTTTTTTTTTTACTTATAATATGGGATGGAGGGAGTACAATTATATTTGAAGTTTCTCATGTTACACATTTCAAAAAAAAATTTATACATCATATTTGAAGTACTATTAATGCAAACACCATCTTCATCTATTAGCAAAATTTTCAGACCATTCCTTGCTGTAACTCTTGATATTGCAACATTCAGTTGACAATGCGAGAAGACAGGTTGTGGAAGATATACGACAATTTATTTGAGTGATTGTCCTTGACTTTTGTTAATAGTCACTGCAAAACATACAAGTATAGGAAATTGTCTATGTTAAAATTTAAAAAGAATTCTTATATCTGAAGGTGTTAATGATAGTCTTGCTATATATACCTTATCCCCATCGCTGCTTCTTGTTATCACCTTTCTTTCAAGAACATATCTCCCCATCTTTTTAGCTATCAACCTAGGGTTTAGGGTTTAAGGTTTAGAGTTTAGAGAGAGGGAGAGAGAGAGAGTGACCCACGTGATTATCCTGGTTCCTCTAACAAACCGAGCTAAGTCCAGCCCCCCTTGCACTCAAATCTCACTAGATTACAATTTGCTCAAACACACAAGTAAGAGACTTCTGCAATCAAGAGTTAAACAAATAAATAAGATTGTGTTTACATTTGATATACAATCAGGGGAGTAAGAAAGTTAAAGTGCAAGTGACTTCAAAATACTTTAAAAAATTCTAATATTGAAAGTTTGTAAGAATTCTCTAAGTATTTGTGCGTTATATAATTTGACAGAGTAAGTAAGATTTTGTTATTTTTCTTCTACTACTCGGGTCCTTATATAGGAGAGATTGTGACAGCCGTTGTTGAATAGGTGTCAACGAATCAAATTAGTCCTTGAGAAGCTTAATCACAGATGTAGAGATGTTGCCTCAAATGAATAATGTTGTTGAATAATCATTCAAAATTCCTCTGCTTCGAATAGAATGATCTGTTACATTCTCTTTGTCCTTGAATTTCCATGTTTGTTTCTACACGCAGTCAGGAGTAGACAAATTTTACTACTCTGAATCTGATAGTAACATTCCTTCAGAAGACGACAATCTGAATCAGAGTCTTCAGCTTCTGACGTCACCTTCAGATGCTTCATCCTTGAGAATCTTCATTCCTTCAAATGCTTCATCCTTGAGAATCTTCATTCCTTCAAATGCTTCACCACCACCACCTTATTATAGACTTTACGAACATTATTTGGAACATTCTGAATCTTCCCCAGAGCCTACTCCACCGCCAATTGAAGGGACTTGTATTTGTTTTGGTGGAAATTACACCGAGGTTTTTTTTTGCTTAACTATGATTTTGATATTTCTATGGCCCTTGTGATTTTTAGGATTTAAGGTAATTTGCCTAAACCGATTTAATTGAGATTATCTGTTCGACATAAGGTTTGTGAGTTGTGACACTGACCTGACTTGGAGAATTTATGAAAACAATTTTCATAAGCTCTCTTCGTTGTGATACTGTCTTGTTTTAAACAATTTAAGATATGTTTGAATTGACTTATTTGAGTTTATCTCAATGACATAAGTTTATCTGAATTTTTTCTTAATACTTTGGAGTTATAATAACTTTTACGAAATATTACAAATACTAGAACTTTTACTCATGCTGCCGCCCAGGTCATAAACAATGGAGAAGCTAATGTATTGCAATATGAAGCCCGTTTGTTTTGGATTTTTTTTGAAAAAAAATCTTTTTTTTTAACTAAAAAATCACTTTTTATTTTTGTAATATTTGTTTTTTATTTTTAAAAAATCTTTCTTGCTAAAAAAGTCATTTTTAGCCTCAAAATGAAAAGCTAATTAAAGTAGCTTTTTCTAAATCTATTTATTTTATAAATGCGATGAACTCAAGTCTAAGAGTTTCAAAACAAACTAAAAATGATTTTTTATCATAGTAAGCATGTTAATAGATGAATGTGAATGGAAAGGTTGATCTGAACAAATGCAAGCAGAAAGAAATCCTCAATTGTAAAACATCAAGCTCAACGACATATGTCATGTTTAGTACGGAGATCATTGACAACCCTCTCAAATTCTGATGTGGGATTTGGGTTCAAAGGGGCTGGCAACAAAACACCAACAAAAATGAGTATTACGATAACATGATTTATATTACAGCAAATATAAAAAAAATGGCAAACCCTAAACCTGTCAAAGCATGATAAGACACCAAAGTTTGTATGTCATTGCTGGCCATGCTTCTGTGAATGCGATGAGATTGGAAAGGATGTGATCCAAGCAGAGTGAATCAAGCATATATATACACACTCAGATGCCTATCTCATAATAATCATTTAGGATTGGTAAAGTAACAGGCACATGGTAAAGTATAACATACTTGAATGTAATCAGGAAAGGTGGAAATCCAATCAAGAGTGCATTAAGTGTCATAAACGCATGGGGGAAATGAGTATTTGAATTCCTTGATGTTATGGAAAGTCAATCAACAACACATTAAGTGTCATAAACGCATGAATGAAAAATTCAACTTTGCATTAAGTGTCATAAACGCATGAGGGGAAATGAGTATTTGAATTCCTTGATGCTATGTGTGCAAGCCAGATTAAAGATTAGATCAAGGGCTGATAATACATCCACGTCAAAGGTTAAAGATCCAACGGTTATCATAGTTTGGCGTCTAGGAATTAGGTATAGGGTTTGATTATGTCATTGCAATCTTACTTATTTCTAGTCCTAATTAACATTGCAATCCTAGATCGCCGACCCGTGCCACGCACAGGTCCAATGATAATGTGGATTGGTCTAACAACAAAGTGGAATCCAAATTATAGAGTTTCAAAAATCACTATTATTTGTCAAGCAATAATTGACTAATATAACTTTGATGAGATTTGCTCAAAAAAAAAAAAACTTTGATGAGATGATTGCAAATTCACTTTGAAAGTATATATGACCCAAATAGACTAATGTACAATTAATTAATCCTACATTCAAAGTATGTAGACTATACAATTTACTTATGTATAACAAACAATAAGGTCAAACAAAGTTCATGGATGTAACTTCAAAATAATTTTTTTAGTGAATTCTTAAACAGTTATAAGGAACCCTTTTACCTCAAATATGCAAATTTAAGATCATTGCTATGTTGTCAAAGTACAAAAATTAATTCTCAAAGTTCACTTGCTATACTGTCAAAGACATAATATTCTTGAATATAAATTTATTAAATTATAGCTTACTATGAAAAGGGATAATAAGATATAGGAAAAAAAATAAAAAATATTCAACAAACTAAAGCATCAAAACCACAAACTAATGTTCAACACTTTCAATCTCAAAAACAACGAACTTAATTGAGGGAACAACATATTTCAATAATCATTAGTGGTTGAACAATCTTCTTCAATGTCGCCAACTGAAATTGATTCAGCGATATCAGTCGATCATTTGTCCTTTGATTAACTTGTTGTTTTTTTTTCTTTTTCTAATTTTGCTCACACCATGTCAGTGAGACTTGGTCATTTTAATCTATCACAACTAATGGATTCTCATCAAGCAAATCGCTTAAAACATTATTATATATGGCATCCTACTCTTCGTTTTACATCTGCGATTAGAAAAATAAATCACTAAAAAATAAAGCGATTTTTATTATAATGAGATCAAAAATATAAATCGAAATATAGACATCGGATATTGTTAAGGTATATATAAATTCCTTCCTTATAGGTCTCTCATTGTGATGATCCAATTGAGTTAACGGAGGAAAAAATTAACAAACAATTTTTTTTCTATATCATTTCAAATAATTAGGAAAAATGGCACATTCATATCAATTAAGCATAGAGAAAAAAATACTTGTGTAACAAATAAAAACAAAATCGCAGCTGAAACATAATGATTAACCTTAGGGATGGTCATTTAAATAGTTTAAATAGAATCAAATAGTGAACTCCTAGGAACTCGTATCAATGCATCTCAAATTAAAACAAACACCATACAATATTTTTCACACATCCAAAACAACAAATATTGTATGAGTTTAATGATAATGGATTGAAACTCCAAAACAACTTTGCACACATTATATTTGTAATCGGGTAATCTTAAAAAAAATGTAACCCAGGGTAATAGTTTTAGAATAATAGATGTAATCCTTCTTGCCATTGGTTGAAAATTCCATCATAATATTTAGCTTTGCTCATATTCGATCATATCATAACACTTAGTAGACTAACGTACATAACATCATGAAAAAGGAACTATAACACATCTATATCAACTCTAGTTAATTCCCTAATAGGTTCAGGTTCATGTTTTCCTAAGAGAAACCTTCCCCATCGGTTTTACTATCTACATGCATTTAAATAATTGTGATAAATAAATCATCTCTTGCATTCATGAATTATTTGCACAATATTCCATGAGAGGCATATATGTGAGTCTATAATTATATAATCATTTTTCTCCTGTGACCGATGAAAAGACAGAAAAAACTAAGTGAAGAAGCTTGTGCTGAAGTTGATGAAGAAATGATTCATCAAGTCTGTCATTTTCATAACTAGTAATACTCTTAATATACTTGTTTCATTAGCTCATTCGATCTATTCACTTATTGAAACAAAATTAAATAACTCATCTAAACAAAATCAACATAATCTCAACAATATACAGACACGTAGATCGTCTAGGAGAAAATTAATTTGAATAAATTAACTTGAAATATGAAAATTCATGTTTCAATTCTTATACATAGCACAAAGAAAAAGACGCTCTTCATTTTTTAAATAAATACTCATAGTAAAAATTCAAGAAGGTACACAGTCCATAGAGAAGTGCCATAACGAAAACAACATTGTCATAACTAACCATCTTTTTTGAAAGCCGGGTAAACTGTAAACACCGTCTGAATGAAAGTAAGAGTAAGGGCGATAAATGCAGCAATGCTGAAGTAAGTGTAATAACCTTGCATTATCCCATTCCTGTATTTATGGTAATGATCACTGATTTTGGCTCTAACTTCAAAATATATTACTGGGTTCGGGACCACATCAGTACTCATGATTTTGAAAAAATCGACGACTTCCTCATCACTCCCAAGGGAATTGAGCAAAATCCCTTTTGATCTTAGTACCTTCACATCTTCAGGATGGTCGATAAGCGAGTCCATGAAAGCTGCAAAAGAACAAATCCAGTAGTCGTTGTCATAATCTGGACACATCTCATATGCTATCAGGTTGAGGAAAGTAGCGGCTGATCTGGCGTCCAAAACGATCTCAGGAAGAGTCAGTTTGGCAGTGAACCATCCTTCGGAGAAATCTATGTCTCTTGGCCTTCGTGTCTTGCTTGACTCAAGTCTTATTCCTACTGCTTTTAGATCTTTTATGTTCGTTTATATCTTTTCATTTGAATTCTTCGTCCTCCAATTCTCTTTGTTAGCTTTATTGTTTTTAATCTATGTTTTAAACAGAAATGGATTGGATCATAACAATAAAATTTCAAAATTTAATTCCTCTTACGGTAATAAAATATCACATTTTGCAAAGAAAAAATATTTTTTTTTGAGCAACAAAGAAAAAATATTTTAAAACAATTGTTATTTTATCTTTTCTACGTAGTATTAATTATTTTATTTTAGTTTAACCCTCTCTAATTACTATCCTCCACTTTGTAATTATAATAATGGTAGCAAATTTAGAAACGGAAAAAGGCCAAATCTGTTTCTAATTTTGTCGTTAAGTTTTAAAGACAAAAATTTAGTAACAAATTTTACTTTTGTCTCTAATATTTCTGCTGTACCTTGGGTGTAAATGTCCTGAGGATGATATTACGCTGAAGATCAAGAAGATGAAAGGGTGCCTCTGACTGTGACTCATTTGGTATTGATAAACTATGTTCTCCTTCTCCTTTTCTTTTTGGAACCATGTCCTTCTTCTTTTCTGACTGTGACTCATTTGTTATTGATACACTATGCTCTCCTTCTCCTCTTATGTTTGGAACCACATCCTTCTTCTTCTCTGACTGTGACACATCTGGTGTGGCAAAATGATGATCACAGAGGAAATTTTTCATAATTTTTATCAATTCACTATCGTTGCTATCTTTCAACAATAGCTTGAGTACTTCATAAGGAAGTTGATTCTCCAACAAAACCACATCCATCATCACAAGAGCCAGTTGATCAACCTTCATATTCATGTGTTCTGGGTAAAAAAGATCGGCTTTCTCCAAGATATGCAGCAAAGAACATCCATCCACGAACAACATCCACGACAACTTTTCTTCAAGGCTACGGAAGCCTTTAAGAGACTTGCCGGTTAAAGTTAAAACATCGTCGCTAAAATGACCCTTCAGTTCATCAATGTTATCAGCAATCTGTTTGTGTAGATCCTTCTGAATTCTTCCGGTGTTTTTGATGTATTTTGCTGCCCACAAAAGCTTGCACTTCTCTCCTAACTTTAGATCTGTATTTCCATGATGGATAGGACCTATTGACACCAACCTCGGGGTGTAATGCTCCTCAAATTTTGTTCTATTTTTGACATACCGTGGCACCCTTTGTATCTTTGGTCGTGAAATTTGGGGTGTTTGATCTGTATCTATGTGTCTTTGTAGTTCCACAATATTTTCTTCAAGGGTAGTTTGGGATGACATCATTCATTCAATGTAATAATGGTTGAGGAATATTGATCTTTCAAACTTAACGAAATTATGAATCAAAATGTCTAGTTATATATAGATGGGCTCAGGGTAGTGCTTTAGTTTTTCATGCTCTCAAACCTTTACCTAATAAACAAGATAAGTAAATATGCTTGCTTAAAAAAAATCTCACACTTCACTTTAATAGATGTTTTATACTAAAGTAACTTCTCTTCAGAACAAGAAAAGTAAAATTCATGGAAATAGGATCGTTGCTTTTACTGTTCTAGAATTTAAGCTCTCCTTTTATTTCTTGCTTGGTTTTATTTTTTGGTACATCTTGCTTGCCTTTTTTTTTTTTGGTGAACATCTTGCTTGGCTTTTAATTCCTTAGGATTAGTTTGTAACAAAAAAGACTCCTTAGGACTAGAAATCTAACCAGCGTTTTCCCACGGGCTAAGCATCACGTTTTAATTTTCTAAATCCCAATGGGTGGTTGAGCGCCGAAGCGAGAGTTATGCGTAAAAAATAGAAAAATGCTATTTCTCTAGAAAAATGGCAATTTCTACGGTACACTCAAGAAAATTGAGTGTACCGGTACACCCATATATTAAATAAATAGTTTAATGAGTTATTTTTTTTGGAAAAAATATATTTTATATCACTTACAATTATAATAATTATATTTTATTTCTCAAAAGTGGCGGCAAATCAAAATTCAACTTTTTTTAAATTTTTATTACTCATAGTAGTGAATATTGATTATTTTTTTGATAAAATGTTAGAAAATTAGTATGATTCTTATAAAAAATGAAATGTTGTTTTTTCTTATGAAATAGTATTTTCTAAAATATAAAAGTCGACAAATATTTCTTTATTACATAAAAATGATCATTAACTTATTGATTTATGGAATAGGTGTATCAGTACACCTTAATTTAAAGGTGTACCATGGCATCAAGAATTTTTCAAGACACAATTGGCAAGTTTTAATTGCATGATTTATTTATTTTCCTATTTTTCAGTCACACCTCCTTGAATTGTGACAAACAGTGCATTGTAATTGGCTGCTCTTTATTCTTCAAGAATTCTTGATGTTATTTTTCTATAGATATATTGCTCAAAAAAATGCATTTGCAATGTTATTTGAATTGAAAAATAAGAAAAAATGATGTAAGAAATGATGTTAATGATAAAAACTGAGAAATAATTGTTGTTAAATATTATAAAATGGTAAACTATGACTATGTCAAAATATTACAAATAATAAAGAGTTCATTAATGATAAAGTTCGTTATCGAGTCCCGTATTTTTTTTTGGTCAAGAGTCCCTTATCTTTTATCATCATTGACAAATTATGGAAGTTTATAAATAATAAATATGTTACATGTGTATGATTTTTTATGTTAAGTTATAACTTCTATTTATAATTAATCTTACTATTATTTAAAGATACATAAATAAAATCAAATTAACTAATTACCAAAAGTTGTTACTAGATATTATAAAGTGATATAGACCTAAAACATGTCAAAATATAGACGGCATTGATAACTGGCATGTCATCACTTTAACTCGATATATCAAATTTAAGTCAACATTAACATACTTGCTACTTTTTTTTTTTTCAAAGACTAAATTAAGTTACTAGAAAATTATGAAGTTCCAACATGAGTTTTTTTTTGTTGTTGGAGCTAATCCTTCACCAATATGATGAATGTACCTACAATTACAAATACACAGTAAAGACACCCCCAACACTAAAATCAATATGATTTTCTTGATTTTGATGAGACACACCATATGTATAGACACTCGGCGTGGATATTTTGGGTTTACTCTGTTAGATCTTGGTCCGGTAGGAATATTACCATACTCAACAAAACTTCTTGTACCAAATATTTTTTTATTCTATATTAGCGTAATCATGACTAACATTACCATTAAAGGATGGAGGTTTAGTAGAGTAATTGTTTTTTATCATGGGAATTTGTGTTACTGTAATCATGACTAAGTGTTTATCAAAGTATGGATTGTGTTGGCTTTTTCAAAAAAAGTTCCAAGTGTTTATCAAAAACAGTTCAGAGTTTGATCAGAAGCAGAGTTCTTATCAGAGTCTAAAACAATCAAATTAAACACACACAGGGGGGGGGGAGTCGACACAAGCGATTATCTTGGTTCTTCTAACAAACTGAGGTTAGTCCAGTCCCCATGCATTATAATCTCACTAGATTGCAATTTGCTCAAACACACAAGTAAGAGACTTCATTTGCTTAAACACACAAGTAAGAAACTTCTACAATCAAAGTTAAATAAATAAATAAGATTGTGTTTACATTTGATATACAATCAGATGTGTAAGAAAGTTAAAGTGCAAGTGACTTTAGAATACTTAAGAAATTCTAAGATTGAAAGTTCGTAAGAATTTCTCTAAATATTTGTCCGGTATATAATTTGACAAAGTAAGGGCAATTGTAAAATGATAGAGGTCTTACTATTTTTCATCAACCGCTCTAGTCCATATAAAGGAGAGATTGAGAGAGTCGTTGTTGAATAAGTGTCGGCGCATCAAATTAGTCGTTGAGAAGCTTAATCAGAGATGTTAAGATCTTGCATCAAATGGATAATGTCGTTGGGTAATCATTCGAAACTCCTTGCTTCTATTTGAATGATCAGTTACATTCTTTTTGTCCTTGAATTTCCTTGTTTGTTTCTGCACATGGTCAAAAAAAGACAAATTTTACTACTTTGAATCTGATAGTGTCATCACTTCAGAAGACGACAAGCTGAATCAAAGTCTTCGGCTTCTTTTTGTCCTTGAATTTCCTTGTTTGTTTCTGCACGTGGTCAGAAAAAGACAAATTTTACTACTCTAAATATCATAGTGACATTCCTTTAGAAGACGACAAGGTGAATCAGAGTCTTCAGCTTCTAATGTCACCTTTAGAAGCTTTCATCCTTTAAAGTCTTCATTCCTTCAGATGCTTTTGAGATAAAAGCTTCTTTTAGTCAGGATGTTGACTTTCTATTTAACCTTTTTTCATATCTTATTTCAATTCATATAAGCTTCGCTTTTGCTTCAATTCTCTAACGCATTCAGAGTCTTATTGTTTAAGAACTAAAAACTTGTCTTTAATAAAAAAAAAATATAATATTCTTGTAGTTAACTTTGTTGTTTAAGAATTAAACTTGTCTTTAATAACAAAAAAAATATAACATTCTTGTAGTTAACTTTGTTGTTAGGGTACAAGTGAAATAAAAAAAAATCAAATTTAAAAATTCCATTTTACTTGTAACGGTGTTAAAAAATTGGGTTCCATATTGCGTAGCTAACCAAACACGTTATATTTTATACACGCATATCTTAATTTTTTATGTTTCCATTGAATGATGCAGCTTTTGAAATTGAAATTGCTATAAATTTTTGCTATGGCAACAGCAACATACCCACCACCACCACTATATTATAGACTTTACAAATATTATTTGGAAGATTCTGAATATCCTCCAGAGCCTCCACCGCCAATTGAAGGGACTTGTATTTGTACTATGGCCCTTGTGATTTTTAAGGTCGTCTACCCATGATTTCTATCTAGTTGGTTGGTATGGTTTTTTATAGGGTTATGATGATTGGATGCCATATTGTTTTGTGATAAAGTCCTCCCTCCTCCCCCCTGTTTATGATTGAATGATTGAATTTGGGCTGTTACCATAGGGTTTCTTTGTATAGTTTTGCTGGGTAGTTTTCTAAGGTCTATTTATCTGTTTGTGTTTCATTGTCGGGATCTCTTTCAGGTTATAACATGTAATTATAAAAATTCCTTTGCTTTTTACATAGACCAGCGACGTTCTACCAAGCTTGGAAGAACAAGGGGTGCGCCCGCTCTATCTAAGGGGCCGAATGTTGGTACGCTATCTTTAGCTGTTTTAAACTATTAACTGCTCAATTTGAATTTGGATTGATAGTTATGAAGCGACCATGTGAGATGTTAAAAATAATTTTTGTTATTAGAAATCTCGGTATCCGGCCTAAGGATCGAGTAATCCAAGGGGTCCAAACCTACCGTCCACTTGAGGGGGCCCCATTTAAAGCCAAAGCAAAGCTTATGTATTTCAATATTCTTCTTACTTTGGTATGTTGTCTTGCGCTGGCCTTTTGGATGGTTCTGGAACAGTTTTTTTTACTTTCTGTCCACATGAGTGCTTCGTTTAGGCAACCTCCGTAGGTTTATCTTTCACATTTTAAGTTTTGGTGATCTTGATATAATAAATGCAGTAACCTTGGAGGTGATTGTATAATCTAGACTTACTTCTATGCCCAATCTTTTAGGTATTAAGTTGATAGTTCTGTGTTGAGGAAGTACTACGTCGGTCACAAAAGTCACTACATGGTGTTATGTCGCCTCGGCTCTTTCACTTTTAGCTTGTCTGTCAACTTTCCTTTGCCACATGTTATGTCACTAAATACCAAATCACATTTACATCAGTTCTTAGAGATTTCATTGTAGGAAAGAGAAGGATCACTATTTCAATAACATAGAATATACGCAAATTACAACTTTGAACAAACTAGGTTCTCTCAATTCTGGTAACAAGCACCTTAAATGATCAGTTGAGCTAACTGCTAGTGATGTTTTTTTTATTATTTGAACTTAATAGCTTAATTTGATTGGATCCTCTGCCTAAATAACCATTGCTTCATAAATATACATAGAACATACACCCATGTTCATAATGTGAGTGATTGGAAAGAAATAGTGTTCATACTGTATTTTCTCTATCATTAAAAGTTCCCCCTTGTTATTTGATTTTATATAGATTTCAAGAAGGAACTGAGGTCACTTAATCGAGAGCTGCAGCTACACATTTTGGAGCTTGCTGATATTCTTATTGAGAGACCATCACAGTATGCAAGAAGAGTCGAAGAAATTTCAACTTTATTCAAAAACTTGCATCATCTTTTAAATTCATTGCATCCTAATCAGGTATTAAATCTTCTATACAAATAATACAATTATATATACTTGCCTTTCATTTTCATGCTTCTTTCTTTCGTTTTCTTGGAATTTTCACTATTACATCATGTATTTACTCTGTAGGCAAGATCACATTGATTCACATTATGGAACTTCAGATAGAGCGCCGCAAACAAGCCGTGGAGGACATAAAGAGGTATGTAATACATTTCCTAATATTTTCCTTAATGGTACAAAAACCCTAGGGTAATCTTTTGTTCATGTGCCAGCATTGTGAAATGTCCTTGCTGTATTATATGATCTCACATTTTTATCATACATACCATCATTTAAGTGTAAAGAGACTAGTACTGTAACCGTCTTAATTCTGAACCCTGAATTTAACTCAATTTGTACTTTTTTAGCCAGGTTTAGATAGAATTCTCATGAAGCGCTTATGGGAAAAGAGCTATGAAAAAAATCTTATGATGCCTGAATTTTTTAAACCACAAAATTCCGTATAGTTTGAAATTAACTTCTGCATCTAATTGTTTTTTTAGAAGCTTTCGTATTTTTCTTCTTTGTATGTATATATAAGCGTATAAGGACTTTTCTGTAAGTGAAGAACCGTAGGGTTATTTTAACTGAGAAACTTCTACAAAATGGAAGCTAATCCAAACTAAGTATTAGTGGATTACTGAATCCTTATACCAGCTCATTCTTTCAGGTTGTATCCATGACTTACAGAACAACTAAGGCATGTCATTAAAATTTATAATTTGTGAGAGAATCCTCCCAGCTTGACAACCTTCATTTGAATCTAGAGCTAATTTGGTGCACTTTCCTTCCCCTCTTTTTATAAGATTTTATAGTTGGTGCACTTTCCCTCCCCTCTTTTTCTAGTTTTGCTTCGGAAACAATAGGTAGCTACCGCGTCTTTTATATAATGCTTACTTGGTCATCATCAATACAAAGTTTTATTACATTATTGCCATTAGTCTTTCCTGACCTACCTTTACATTTCAGGAGGAGAGAAGTAACTCGAAGACTTCTTAACGAGTCCTTAGCAACACTCGATGGCCATTAGGGCATTCTTATACTTCATCTTATGAGCAAATTAGTCTTATGTGAAATTTGTTGACCATTGGATTTGTTGCAATGGTCAAAAGATTGAAACACTTGAGTTATGCCGATTCCTTAAACTATCAGTCTCTTGTAGTGAAAGTTAATTAGATTTAGAAGTATGTTTATTATAATGTATGAAGTCTGATTATTCTTTGAATTATGGGACGAAATATCTGTTAACTTATCAGTTTTTTTGTACTTATTTTCCCGTCTTAAAATTAATTGATAATTTCTCAATTTTCTCCTCGCTAGCTATCGGAAGGCATATGAGAATATAGGGGGCGGATTGAGAAATTATCAATAAATTAAACGTCAGAAAATAAGTTCCTGAAAAGTTTTAGTCGAAAAATGGGAGTGTAAACACAAGCAACTGAACTTTCCTCTCACATATAGTATTATGCAGTTGCTGCGTTGATCATTTTTTCCTCATGGTCAATACCCTCACAATATGGATCAAAAAGCAAATGCTTCACTCAAATAAAACAAGTTCAACCTAAATATGCATTTCTTTAATTTATAATCAAACACAGATTAAACAATGTATATATTTAAGTTGAGTTTAGGTAGCTTTGCACAAATTCACAAGCTTTTTAAGCATAAAATATAAGTTCTCAAATCACACTTTCAGGTACTCTAACTACTTCATACATATGTTTAAGATTCGAATTACAGTATAAAAAACAAAGATGTAAAGAGTAAAAAGTTTTATATAGAATTAACTAATTAATATTTAACAACAAACTACATCTAAAGCCACAAAGATTTGTTTATTGGCGAGGGTTTATGTAGTATACACGAGGTCTTGTGTTCAAACCTCGTAGCCTTCATTGTACACCAAAGAACTGCTATCATCGGCTAAAACATAATTCATCATGCAAGATTGACAAGTCGGGATGATCCTGAACTCATGAGAAAGTAAAGCGCTTAATTTAGCGAGTCAATTTGTCCACAAGTTTCTCGGAATCATTTGGATTCAACCACCATGAGACCCCCATTCAGTCCACAATTATAACCCTACAAATTAACAAACAAATGAAGCTCTCTTATACTATAAAGTTGAATCAAATTAAAAGAGGGGAGGGGTAAAAGTCAATGAGTGAAAGTCAATGAGAGTGGTGCATTGTTTAAAAATGAGAAACAATTCAAAATAGTAAATGTTGGAACCTCAATGTCATAGAATTTTAAGTAGAAACGTGACTTGGGCACCGACAACATGGTGTGCAGAACTAAGGCAATTTCAGCACTTAGTGTCTTGTTCAAATCTGGATTGAGAATACCAATAGCCACAAATTCACCATATGCTGCTGGCTCCTCAGTTTCACCAAAACATATTGGTATTGATCCTTCTAATGAAACCGTCACATACTACAAATCAATATCAAAAAAATGAAAAATGAATATAGACTTCACATCACATGTATAGAACAAAGAAATAGCACACTTAAAAAACATTATTTCAGCTTAAAAAATTAACATTTAGAGATAAAATCTAAATAATAAGTGTGATAATAATGCTCCCTTGTATTTGGACTATGGATTAGTTTAAAATGAGATAAAAATGGGGTTAAATATTCTTTAACTAAGTTAATATAATTTTAAGTTAAATGAATTGAAGTAGCCAAATGATTTAAATAACTAAGGTTCAAATTGAAGGAAAAATAACTTATATACTAGAGATTTTGTTTTAACCCTCCGATTCTTCGATTCTTAAGTGAGGGTATTATAATAATCTATAATTCAAGAGGGAGGTAGGTAAACAAAAACTAACTAAAAAAAATTTCAATCAGGATTTGAACTCGGATTCTTTCGAAAGTTTCATCTTTAAATTTAGTTATTTTAACGACTTTGGTTACTTAGTAACATTTGTCTATAAAAATAAAACTGATTCTCAAATTTTCCAATTTTTTAGATATGCAATTTTTATCCATATTTTCACAAGAACATAACTTGACCATAAAACTAATCAATAATTTATGCATACATTCATGCAAATAGAGAGGCTTATGAGAGAGTAGGAAAAGTGTTCATACAGATTTGGGGTAACCCAAGATGTTGGCAATAGTAGAGTTGAGTTGAGAGAGTATGGAAGATACATCTACACCATCAAAGTTAACGTTTGTTGAAAGGGTGAGACAAGGCATCTTCACTTCACTCTTTGCTTCTTTTTGATCTCACTCACATGGCAAATACCACCCACACCATCTTATTTCAATTATGGATTTGGATAGTCTACCTCAAAGGTAGGCAACATGTCTTTGTCTCTATCTACTCATCTGTGTTACTTACACTTTATCATAATATTTAAAATTTCTAATTTCATCTTTTTCTGATAAAATGCATTAAATTACCCTAAGGTCGTGTGACGTTTTGCCATAATTAATAAGATGATTAAATTATTACCAATCATTTGTACAAAAAAGAAATGACTAATTATCATCTCATTTTTTTTAAAGAATTAATCATCTCATTTATCTCCTGCAACTTATTATAATAATAACTTTTTTTTTTATCAGGTAATTTATTGGCTAGAAATTCAGCTCTTAAAATAAATAAATGGATATATGAGTGTTTAAACCATCAAACTTACATATATTATAAAATATCTATATCAGCTAAGATAAATTCACATATCATTGTCCAGAAGTCCTAGCTCAACTGGCAAAATGCCGAAATTGTTAGGCCGGATGTCATGACGGGGTTCGAAACCCTGGTATCTCCACTTGTGTGTGTGAATTTATAATGGCTTTATCATTTCGTCTATCTATCAAAAAAAATTCACATATCATTGAATTTAAAAAATTTACCTTACAAGAACAACACCAGATATTTTTATCGAGAAAAATATTAGTTATTACACATGTAGGAAGTCCATGTGTAGTCCAACTCACTGCAACATCTTGGGTACTAAACTACAAATGGGATTTAATTTACACATAAAACAATTTGAGTTTCATAAGTATATATTTTCACTAATTCAACGATAAACCTCTATTTTTCAATCTCATGAACCATCAATTTCATAGTGTGTAAAGTTAAAATTTTGGTGATAAGATAACAAAGTTTATCCTTGCATTTCAGCATTTTATATGTCACTACTAGAAACTGTCGATTTTCCTGCCGATTTTCCTGCGCTAAACAATCCGCAGGAATACCTGAGGATTTACCTGAGGATGTCGTTAGACTGAGAACTTTTCCTGCGGATTTTGTCTCCGCAAGAATATCCACAGCTAACTATAACTTTTGCTGAGGCTTTTCGTGCGGAAGATTTCAGAATATTTATGACCATTCTTCCTGCGGATTTAATAAATTTTTAATTTTTTAGTTTTTTCATGAAATTTTAAAAATTGAAATATTTTGGGTATCTTATTTTTTTCTCTCTCCTTATATAGTGATCATGATTTAAGTCCAAATTCAACGTCAAACTATTTTTGAAAAATAATATTTTGGTTGAAATAATATTGGCACACAAATTTCTATCAAAAAATATTATAACACAAATATTGACAAAATACATGGACACTGTGTGTGTAAGATCAACAATATAATGGTTTTCACTCTTTCATTATATAAAAAGGACAATTAGGTATCTGACAATATTTAAAAACGAAAAATATAGTCTATGTGATAAAAAAAATAATTCTTGCATCTTTATAGAATTAAACAAAAAAGACACTATCTTTTTGTGAAGAAATAAGAAAACAAGATCTAAAATGAACCATAAAGTAACCACAATACGACAAAAATGAGGAATATAAGGTTTCATAACGTTAGACATCTGATCAATTTAAGGGATATATTGTGTTGGTGTTAGGGTCGAGAGGGATTAACTACACACACTTTTCTTTTTGTCTAATGAAGGTTTTGTGTGCGAAGCTTGACTATCTGGAAGTTGTGCGTCAACATGCTCCCAAAAGGATGGCTCTCGAGTAGTAGACTTATCATCCAAATATCTTTTAAAAGGTTTTGTAGTTTAGACCGGATGTGTTAGAAAGGACAATTTTGTAATTATGGGGGGCCTAAACAGAGATGAGGAGGGCCTAAAAAGAAACTCTCATTTCTGTAACATAAGCCCATTCCTTCTTTCAGACAAAAAAATTTCAACTATCTTTCTCTGTTCATCGTTGAAGCTCCGATCCAAACGTTCTTTGTTCATCGGCGATTAGATCCAAACCTTCTCCACTCGTTGAAGCTCGTTTCTCGCCACTCCTTGAAGCTACAATTTCCTTCATCGACGATCGATTCGTCGCATCTGATTCCTTCATCGTTCTCGTCAATTCCTTCAACGTTGTTTGCTGAATCCGTTATCCGCGTTGCGTTTCATCATCGACATCGTACTCGCATCTTGCTCAGGTTATTATCGCTTACTGAATTGATTTTTAGTTGAATTGATTTTGTATATCATTTGTGCCATAATAATGTATAAATTGTTGATTTTTGTTTCTAATTTTGAATTGATGTGTTTTATCGTTGAAATTGAAACTAATTTTGAAATTGATGTTCCTCCAATTTTTGGATAATGTGTGCTAATGTCAGATCTCAGGTTCAATTTGCTCCTA
>Ga0315914_1002060_pt1 | contig 30731 bp, 13 predicted proteins | sample MpolenodulesMG_FD_203920 | JGI IMG/M metagenome (GOLD analysis project Ga0315914, IMG submission 203920) | Medicago polymorpha root nodule microbial communities from Los Angeles, California, United States - elongated nodules | ecosystem: Host-associated > Plants > Roots > Nodule | place: USA...
TTGACAACTCAAGAGAACTTTTGGTGTGTGAAATTGTGAGGGATGAGGGCTCTATTTATAGGTGAGGAGGTTGATGAAAATGGAAAAATGGTTTAATGGTTTTTGATGGACAATTATGGTGAATTTTTGAAAAGGAATGTCAAAGTTGACACTTGACTTGAAATATTTTTGGACCTTGGACATATTTTTTGTGACCTATTAGACATTGACACTATTATTTTTTAGACATTTTGGACAATTAGTAAAAACTAAAATAAAAGTGATTAAAGTAAAAGAAAGAAAAATGACTAATTAAAATTAAAATTAAAAATAAAAGAGAATTAATTAAAGATGGAATTTTAAAAGATAAAAGTAAATAAAAAAATAAAGATAAAAGAGAAGAGGGTCCGAATCGGAACAAAAATGAGGTATTGTAAAATACCTCTTTGCTGAATTTTTCACTAAAAAGTCGGAGACTATTCAGGATCAAACAATGTATGAATGTAAGACCTTAGGTCAAAAATTGGAGTATGACAGATGAGTTTGTGAACATACTCACAATATCCATGTTAATAGCATAAAACAGCAAAGTATCTATGCCTACAAATATGACTAATATGACTATATTCAAGTCTCTGGAATACTCATGTCTCCGGATCTGCAACGTTGACGGCGTCAAAGTCATTGTCATTGATCGGGTCTGCACTTGCTCAAAACTAATCTTTCAACCTGAATCAAATAAACACCGCACGATGACGGGAAATCAAAAACACACCGCACAAAGACAGGAAATCAAAACAAACAGAGTCGTGCAGAGATGACGAAATCACAAAAACAAATAAAAGAAAACAGAAAATATGTGAAATCACTTATTCAATTAGGATAGAAGGAAAAACAACTCGGAGGGGTGATTTTTGGGTCAAAATTGGCACTAAATCACCCCTCTGACAAGAAGAAGAAAGGGGTGACGACTAGGGTTTGAGAAGGAGAGAAGAGATTAGATTGTAACATTAATTTATTTGTTCTTTTCTTTCAAAAAAAATAATTAATTCGTTATTTCATACTTATCAAATTTTTGAAATATTAAATCAATTCAATTATAAATTATAAAAAAAAAGTGTAGTTTTTTTTTAATTTTTTATATTAAGAAATCAAAATATAAAAATTGAAAAAAAAAAGTTTAAAATGATTGTAAATTACATAATTTAAAATGATGATAAACTATTTGTTAGAGTAAAATAAACTATTTGTTGATCGGTTAAAAAGAATATCTTCACACATTCTTTAATTTATCTTTTAATGATGCCCATGTTTAGCATTACTATCTATTTCCAATCTCAAACTCGGATAGAAGGAGAGTTGTGTTAAGGACCATTTCTGATAATTTGGTGGTCTAAGGCAAACTTATAATTTGAATCCTAAATAATGAGTATGTCAGACAAAAAATTAAAAGTGTCAAAATAATTTATTTGAAGAGAATAGTTTTTACTACGTTAAGAAAATATCTAACAACAAAAACATCAAAATTCATTAAAAAAAAAAGTTTTTTATTTGATATTCAAATGCTAATACAAAAATTGGTTAATAATTGTAGATGCAAAGTGATTAATAAATATCCAAGATGCAAAGTGACTAATAATTGTGTCAACATCAACATATTTTATCATATCTTTCTCAATACATTAAATTGCTAGATCATTCAACCTTTCTTATTGCATTGACGATCTCAAGTGGTTTTTCAATAATTTTAACTTTTAAAAACTTCTTTTGATTTTGACAGAATCAAAGGATCATAGGTTTAAGATGGTGGAAGGTTAGAAATTTGAACTCCCTTTTTAAAATCACGATAAATTATTAATAGGTCAACAAAAACTAAGCATGTTACTAACAACCACACCTCCTATTAGAATTTAAGTAAATTTTTAGGGCCTAATGAACCCATAATTTTTTTTGTTACGGTCCAAATTACGTGCTTATATTTTTGGGCCTAGGATGGTCGCCTTGCTCGCCCTGCTTTATATACGGCCCTGGTTGTGTTGAGTTTGGACAACAAATGTAAAACTTTGTCCGATCTATGTGACATGAATCAAATACGCAATAATGTGAAGGTTATGTCGTTGTCCAAACGCAACACGATGTATAGCTCCAGTACAATGTCAAATGAGCAATGATAGCTGCATTGTCGATTGAATGCAATGAAAAATAAGGAAGGGTTCCCACATTTTTCGTGAACAGATGTAGGTAAAGAAGTTAGTTCACAAATTCGTTTAAAAACTTAGAATATAGACACTCAAATTTATGGAAATAATAGAAGCTTTGATTAGGAGAATGACTGATTTTACGTGCCTACCAGAAACTAAGTAAGTTGATGAAAAGGAAAAAGAATTAGATAGTTCGTGCTTTAAACTTTGTTACACGGGCAAAGTTAGATCGAGAAATAGGTAGGTATTATAGTTGACAAAGTAGAAGAGAGATATTTAGAGCATTTATGTACTTTTATATATATATATATATATATATATATATATATATATATGTTTGTGTTGTGGTCCAAAACAAACAAAAGAAATTTATCTTACAACTACCGGCGGTGTTTACAGCCGTTGTTTAGTTTTACTGTTTTAGTTGTTTAGATGAGCGAGTGATGATGTTGAGTCAAATATCGTGGACGTATCTATCACTCCTACCAAAATCCAAGGCACGTTGTGTCGCTATCTGTAATGGACACTTGTACATACATATATTTAAATATTAAGGCAAATTAATTAATATAATGTAGTAGATTCACCTTCACACATGTACTTGAAAATCGGTGTTGTTGAAGAATCAACAAAAAATTAAGAAAAACAAATATATATGATATAAGTGGGACACTAACTCACAAAGTAATAACTAAGAGAACAATGGAAAATTTCTTTAAACACACACTAATTTTATTGTCGAAGACTTGATGATTCAATATGGTACAAACATGTGCCTTTTATAGGCTTCTAATCTTAATGCATAAGAAAGTAAATGCAATTACTAGAATTTTCTAGTTAAGTAAATACCTAGATGGTGCTAGATTATTCCTATAGAGGCGGTTCATACTAGATTTTTCTAGTGACAGTACTAGATTATTCTAGGTGGTGCTAGTACTTAGATATTTTTACTTCTTAATGGTTAAGCAAATACATAGGCGGTGCATCATACTTCTAAAGTCATCTAGATTTTTCTTGATTTAATTTCTAACGATATGTTCATTTTTTAGAGGAAATATATGTTCATATTTGTTTTTATTTATGTTGAATTGGCAACCATAATTAACGGTGTTTCCTTAAAAAAAAAAAATTAATGGTGTTAGTGGTAAAAGTGAGAAGGATTATAAACTTGAATTTCTAAAGAAAGTTGTTGATTTAGAGTTTTGAATAATTTTTAAGTAGGATAGAACACCTATATAATAAGAGATTAATCAACGTGTACAGTTATTTTCACGTTTTTACCGACTATCAACTACGGTTAGTTAGTCATATATTTTTCTTTCCTTTTTTGAAACAGTGTTCCCTACATGATTGACATGGTTGGTTGGTTATAGATATATATTCATTAGTATTGATGCACACAGTTTAGTTCAAGTTTCCTTTTCAGTCACAGTTGGTTTGGTAATTGGTATTATTGATAGTATTCACCTTTGAAATTTCTTAATAATTACATCACTTTGCCGTACAACTACATACACCTTTCTCACATATATTTACTTTCTCCTTCATCACTGGTTAATTTGTTTAGGTTTGGTGCAGTTGACAGTTTAGAAGAAAAACAAAATGCAGTCAAGCCCTTTGCTTCTTGAGGAACCTATTAGGATGGCTTCCATCCTAGAGCCATCCAAACCTGTCAGTATCCTCCTTCTCTCTCCCTCTTCATTTACTTATTTATTTATTTATTTCAAGTGTTGTGTTGTGTTTTTTTTTTTTTTTGTTGGTTTTGTTATTCTTTTCTTGATGTAAAGATTAGGATTATGAGAAAACAATCAACTTTTTTTGATCCATTTGTGGTGTTGTTGTCTAGTGTGGCAGATCAAGTTGAAAAATGCTAGTCTAGTTTTGTTGGTTTCTTAGCTAAGATGGGTTGTGTTTTGATTCTGCTGATCTTGTCTTTTTGCGTGTGTTTGGTTCTATAGTGACATAGATTGGTTTTGAATTAATTGATTATGTAAAATTGATTCTTACTAAAAGTAAGTTGAAAGTAAAATGAGTTATGTTTGGATATATTTATATAAAAGTGGATCAATTTTAGAAGGCAAAAGCTACAGATTCTAGCTTCAAGTAGAATCAATTCTACAAACAAAATCAATTCTACTCGAAAACATCTAAACATGTCAAAAATCAATTTTACACCTCTAGAACCAATTTGGACCACTGCAAAAGTGAAACTAAACATAAGCATTGTCATTTTTATAAAATAGATTGAAATCAACTTTTGGCGATCCAATTGTTGCATTATTATTTGGAGTTGTTGTTGTGTAAGTTTTGATGCCACTGCTTTTGATTACGTCTGTTTATGTTTAGAGAGGGGGTGATGTAAGTAATTTACTCTTTAGGTTGTTTCATTGTTTTTCACATTTGTTTTGGTGAATCAAGAGAACTATTATTCTGTGTTATGGAAATTAAGTATGAAGATTTAAGATACTAAAAGAAAGGTTTATATACATTTGCTAGAGAATTTGTTTACAAAACTTTATTCAATGAAGATTTTCAGTGTTTGTCAAGATTTTGATCTAAGTTTAAAATGCATTTTGCAGACTTTCTTTCCAGCTATGACAAAAATTATAGGCACACTTGGTTCGAAGTCACGATCAGTTGATACAATTACCCGATGCCTTGATGCAGGAATGTCTGGTATTATTCCATTAAAACCTTTCGTTTTTTGTGATCTTTTGTTCTTAAGTTGATTGTAGGTTTTCCTTTATCACATTTACCGCACTTTCCACTCCTTCCTTTTTAACCGTCTCTTTGTAGAAATTTTTCGCTCTTAATTATTTGCATTTTCAAAGTTCGATGCAACATTAACTACTGATTTGTCAATAATACTGTTGAGTATTTATTGCAGAGAGATATATAAGTTGAATAAGAGGATAAATGGTATTACAGGAATAAGAGTAAATGACATCATTTTATCACAAGTAATAAAATTTATTGGTTTTCTTAAAATGTGTTATGTGTAAATAACCTTAGCTAAAATGGAATGGAGGGAGTAACACTTTGTGGAAATTACAGATCATGAATGAGTTCAATTTCAATAGTAGTTTCTTGCTGTTCTTCTGTTATAATCTGAATTGGTCCTTGCAATTTGCATGTCTTAGTCATTTGTTTTGTCGTCTAATTCTTCCTTTCTTGCCATATGCTAGTCGCACGGTTTGACTTCTCATGGGGTGATCCAGAATACCACCAAGAGACATTAGAAAATTTAAGGGCTGCTATCAAAAGCACAAAAAAACTCTGCGCGGTAAACTTGACACACGTTTGCTATTATTTTACTTGTTTATATGACATACATGGTTGTGATGACATACTATTAAATGATTGTGGTTTTAATACATTGGCTTCTATCCAATTTATTTTCCATATGTGCAAATACCTTCTGAAGGGTAATTAGTGTAACAATATACATACATTTTGGTTCAATTACAGGTTATGCTAGATACCGTAGGTCCAGAATTACAAGTTGTGAATAAAACTGATCGCCCAATTACCCTTGAAGCAGACACATCACTTGTCTTAACTCCGGATCAGAACAAAGAAGCTACTTCAAATCTATTACCAGTAAATTTTAGCGGCCTTTCAAAGGTCAGTTTACCCTTTTCCATATTTTTGTTATTATGGGAGTTTGTTGGATCACGTGTTTACTTTCATATTAGCTTTGATAATGTGTACTACAATGTGATTATCTCCTTTAACTAAGGTATCCATGATTATGCAGGCTGTGAAGAAGGGTGATACTATTTTTATCGGTAAATATCTGTTTACAGGAAGTGAAACAACTTCTGTATGGCTAGAGGTGATGCAGACATAGTTCAATCCTTAATGCTTACGCAATAGTTTATTCTGATATAGTTATTATCTTAATATTTTCAGTTGCATATGTTATTGATATACTTTTCTTTGACCTGCTTAGGGTAATGTAGTAATTCAGTTATAACTTATAAGGGTATACAACTCAGTTGATGAACGTAGATCAAATGAGAAAAAATATCGTAGACTTCTTTATTAATGTATTTTCTCCTTAGTCTTTCTACTTGAAAATTTAATAAATAATCTTAAAACTGAAATTTTCTCCAAGTTATTTTTTGGATCCTATAAGCCTACCAAATTTCCTTCTTGTATTCGCAGTTAGATTTATAGGAAGCATTATATGAAAGAGGGTGCAGAAAGTAGAATATTGCTTATAGTTAAAGTTAGAATCATTCTGTTTTGTACTCTGTGTAAGTGGTATCTGTTTCACAATGCAGGTCAGCGAGGTGAATGGTGACGATGTAACTTGTCTCATAAAAAACGATGCGACGCTTTCTGGATCATTGTATACTTTACATGTCTCTCAGATTCGTATCGATCTTCCTACTCTTACTGATAAGGATAAAGAGGTAACAAAAAGAATTTTGTGTACATAAAGTAGTGAAATTGACATAATGTTGTTGACAAAACTGAATTATACTATATTATTAAACCTGCAGCTTGATTACATCAATGCTTGAACTTTCTTAAAAATTTTGTTGTAAAATGACTTATCTTTCTGTTGGTCTGTAAATATGGAAAATAGATTATTTTTTTGACAAATCCAAAGATTAAATGTAAGTGTACAACTATTTACACAATTGATGAGGTAAATTCTATTATCTACACATTGATAACAAAAGTAAAACTGATTTTGTTGACCATTTTGCAATCATGAATGGTAAACCATTTTATTATTGTTGTGTACTTTTATGATTCTAAATGTTCCTTTTGACATTTTACTCGCTACCTCAGGTAATACGCACATGGGGTGTTCGAAACAAAATAGACTTCCTCTCATTATACACCCGGCACGCTGAAGATGTTCGCCATGTAAGGGATATACCTGCTACGTTTTATGTTCTCTCTAATTTGTTTTTTTCTATCACATGCCTTTCCCTTTTCTTCTATATTAATTGTTTTCATCATGCTTCCTAATAACTTTCAACTTATAACTTTGCTTAGATTGTATAACACTGTCGATGAAGTGAATCATTTGCGTTTTTGCATTCCTCGCCGTTAGAAAACATAAACAATGCGTCTGATTTTCATTTGCAGGCCCGTGAATATATCTCCAAATTTGAAGACCTCAAGCAGACACATATTTTTGCAAAGATCGAAAATATAGAGGTAAGAAACTTGAAGATCCCTAAACAATAGACTCTCTGCTTTTATACTAACCAAACAAATGCTGTAGTTCAAAGTCTTTTGTGATTGTGCTTAATTGTGGTTGTAAAGTTAATCTTTATTCTCTAAAATTCATACAGGGATTGAAACATTTTGACGAGATACTGAGAGAAGCAGATGGCATCATCGTCTCTCGTGGAAATTTAGGGATAGATCTCCCACCTGAGAAGGTCGGTATTTACTTCCGATCAGAAAAATTTGATGTTATAGTTTTTTTACTTTTAGTGACAAATAATTGTTATCCTATGCTTCCATTTTGTTCATTTGTATTTTTTAGTGTCACAGGGAAATTTCTGTCTGCATATGCCTTTTACAACATTCCTCCGTCTCTCTAGTATACATTTGAATAGAATCCTGAATATGTATGTATGAATTTGACAGGTTTTTTTGTTCCAAAAAGCTGCTATTTATAAGTGTAATATGGCGGGAAAGCCAGTTGTTGTCACACGTGTGGTCGATACTATGACTAATAATCTGAGACCTACTCGTGCTGAAGCAACCGATGTTGCCAATGCAGTATTGGATGGTAATTTTTTTCTCCCTCATCTAAGTTCTTTTGTCATATTTGAATAGTCCGGTATGATCTAAGTTATGGGGTATCTACTTATGATTGCGTTATTGAATTGTCTAAACACTTGTGTTCATCAATATTCCTTTAGTTTTTTGTGTTCATCAAATTATGCATAAATTTGCCTAGCAACTTACATGTTCAAATTTGTATCAGGCAGTGATGCAATTCTCCTTGGGGCAGAGACCCTTACAGGATTATACCCTGTAGAAACCATTTCTACAGTTGGAAAAATTTGTGCTGAAGTAAGTTTGTGCTTTACCTTTAAACAACACTTCCTACCATAATTTTCGCAATTAAAATTTATTCCTGTCACTTGTTAGTTATCTGCGGTAAAATCCTCTTTTGTATTCTTGTCATACTACCTGTGGAGTGTAGATATAGAAATTACATTATGATTTTGTCATTACATTATGGTAAATTGAAGTAGATCTATTATAAATGCAAACTAATTATTCTACTGCATTGTCCAGGCAGAGAAAGTTTATAATCAAGATTTGTATTTTAAGAAGACTGTCAAATATGTGGGAGAGCCGATGAGCCACATGGAATCAATAGCTTCCTCTGCAGTACATTTCTCACCAACATTATTCTATTCACTTGCTCAAAGGGACTATATACTAACTGAATATATATTTTGTAGTAAACTTCTTTTTTCTGAAACATACAGGTTCGAGCAGCCGTCAAGGTTAAGGCATCTGTTATCATCTGCTTCACCTCATCTGGAAGGGCTGCAAGGTTTCATTTCATTTTATCTCTTATGATTACTCTTTATTAAAAAGATTTCTCATATTTGAATAACTGATACAAGATTTCACTTTTTTTTCTTCTTTCTTTCTTTCTTTCTTTCAGTATTTATTTAGTTCCACATTCGGATATGACAGTCATGTTCAATTCTGTTGCAATTTTGATATCTTGCTGATATAGTGACATATCATTATTTACTTGTTCTTTTATGTTATGTAGGTTGCTTGCTAAGTACAGACCAACCATGCCTGTGATATCTGTCGTCATTCCTCAATTGAAGACAAATCAACTCCGATGGACATTCACCGGTGCCTTTCAGGCTAGGCAGTCACTTATTGTGAGAGGTCTTTTCCCTATGCTGGCGGATCCTCGACACCCTGTAAGAATTATTAAATGTTAATTCATATAGTGTTGTTATATATGGGGAAGGGTAACCAAGGAACGATATTAAAACCTCAATCGGGAAAATGCTGTGCAGGCCGAGTCGAATACTGGATCAAATGAATCACTTTGTAGTTTGTTAAACTAAGTGAATTTGCCTTTTTCGTGCAGGCTGAATCGAGTACTGGATCAAATGAATCAATTTTGAAGGTTGCTTTAGACCATGGCAAGGCTTTTGGCATCATAAAACCACATGACCGAGTTGTTGTTTGCCAGAAAGTTGGTGACTCATCAGTTGTGAAGATTATTGAACTTGAAGATTAGAAATTGTCATTTGCATAATAAAATGCACTAATTAGAGTGATGTAACAGAATTCTATTAGTAAGTTTTTGAGTGATATAATGGTTGTGCAGCTTCAAATTTGTTGTTGTTTGATTAGCAACTATAGTTTTGAACTAGAACGGCATGGTAATGAAAAAACATTATTTCAATTTTGTTCCAAAAATCATGTTTTATTCACTTACATTTTTATATTCAAAAGTTCAGATAGTTGAATGTTAGATTAACTTTACAAGTTCAAGAAAGGTTATAGAATCATCGATGAATGAGCTAAGGTTGGCTACAATATGCAGATGGCCGAGCTCCTGAGGCTTTTCATGAAGTTGAATGCATCAATCAAATACCAAAATTTTCATCTTTGCAAATAGATTCAAAAACTAAGCGTGCATGAGCTGTTTTTGGTGTGTGACCGCGTATTCAGAACGAAGCTTGTATTTTGAAGGTTCATCTACCACGTAGTGGGAGGTCAGCTACTGCAGAAGCAAATGTACATTGAATGGAAGGTGCTACATTTAACTGTGTGACTATGTCGAAAAAACCCTAATTCTGGTGCAAAAAGTAAGATGAACATTGAAACACCCTGAACAAGAAAATAGTAACATTACCTTAGGTAGGGGATGCAGCACATGAATGGAAATTTTACTCATCAAAATAATGCTGGTATTTATTTAGTCTATACAAAACTGTTCATACAAAATTATTAAACATCAAAGGCAGAAAATTGCCTAATGAACACAATTACCAACATGCTGGAATCTCAGCTGTTGGAATCTCAATTGTTGGAAGCCTAATGTTAGATGGTACCTTGGTGTGTATTTCCTCAAGATATGGGTAATGCCACCCAATATATTATTTTACAAAATCCGATGAAGATATAAAATGGACAAAAATGATTATGTTATGCAACTCCAAGCCAGGTTGTGGTTCATCAACATGATTTGTCATGAGAAGCACAATAATCAAACACCAGGAAAATGTGTCGCATGTCATTATAAAAGAAGTCGTCTTATATCTCTGAAGTTTGACTGAAGAGCAGAGAGAAATGCACCTGCAAAATAGAGATAAACCACATAAGCCGAAGGTAACATTTTATGTGCCTCAATGAAGTATTAATGGTTCCGATTTTCACTTTTAATTACAAACAACCACCTTGTTTTTACTCTGCTTAATATTTTCAAAGATTTGTATAGGAAATTATAAAAATAAATAATTTTTTTGTTTCAAATGTTCCTTATACAAATCTTTGAAAACAGAAAACATTCTCCAAAACCAAACATGTCTTTAGTAGTGATCCAAACTTCTTTTTGGGTCATTTTCCCAATATTAATCCTAGAAATAATTTGTCGGTGCATAAAAAGTCACCTATAAGGCATATATTATCACATGTCAACAAACATATAATCTATAAACAAAATATCTTCATGTGTGCCTTCATACTTCCTATTACCTAATTAAAGTATTCCAATTACACATACCTCCAACTTTGCCATCAAAGACGCGATGATCGGCAGACAATGTTAAGTTCAACTTAGTGGCAACAGATGGCTTCTCAATTCCTAGCAAATAAAAATCAATGTCAAAACAAGTTAAAGTTTAAGTATTAAGTGGCATACAGAACATCCATAAATTTATACCATCAGCTCCAATTACTGCTTCAACTACTTTGTTCCCTCTCCCTACAGCAAGAATGCAAGCCTGCAGCAAATGATATACAAATTAATAAAGAGCTATATTAATACAAAGCAACAGAACACTTGAATCATTTTGAAATCCAGGCCCCAAAGGGAATGGAAACTTGGGCAACTGTTTCTCAGATCAATAAAACAGGCATTCTGAAATGAAACCTCTCTGACGATACCATTACAAAATAGGGAAATAAGTAAAAAAAATAGGAGTAATTTCATGAAAGGTATGCGACTAAGTGACTATTAAGATAGCTGTAAAACCAAAATCTTCAGTTATAATTTCCTTCCTTTCTATTAAAGAAAATCAAATTAGGTGACAATCATCCTTTGTTCACCACGATACTTTGCCCCTTCGTTGAAATGGTAAATAGACGAGTTGAAAAAGATGTAAGCTGGTTTATCATATCATCTTCAAAAAGTGAATGAAAAAACATTGGAAATAAAAGAAAAGTAGAAATTAACCGAGATCACATGCAAAATACAACAAAATTTTGTAGAATCTTAATAAGATAATTTTTTTTACTGATTTTAATAAAAGTTGTATTTTGTCAAAAAAAAAAAAAAGTTGTACATATTCATTAATCTACTTGTGAGTAATTGAATGGAATTGGACCTGCACAAGGCAGATATACAACCCATTTGACTAAATTCTCCCCTATACAACAATGATGATAACCAAGACTTTTCCGAACAAGGTGGGATTGGCTACATATTATACGGTAGAATAATGTCTTATCTTTTTTCTTTTTAAAATTCACAAATAAATCATTCATCTCCAACTCTCTTATAATGGTTTGACCTACAGTTTTTCTCGGTCCCCCAATACTTAATTATTGGACAGTCTTCTATCCAATCAACCCCTCTTATTGGTGCTTTATTGGGTCTTCTACAGTCCCCACAAACACCCATCACCTGTCTTCTATCCAATCAACCCTTCTTAATGGTGCTTTATTGGGTCTTATACAGTCCCCACAAACACCCAACACCTAAGACAAGAATCAATTATATTTTCAATAATGTGAGCTACCCAAAATTCTCTCTAACGATTGTATATTTAACAGTATCCTGTCTTGTGTAACTACTTATGCATCGTAACATTCTCTTCTGTGACAGTAAGCTTATTTGCTTATTGGCTCTTAACTGTCAACATTCACCCCTAATACAAGGTAAAAACTTAACCAATTTCACTTATACACAAGGCCAGTTAATTAGATGTTGTAAATACTGGGCTGTGTGTGCGCGCGTGTATGTGTGAGAGAGAGAGAGAGAGAGAGAGAGAACCTGTGGGGGATTTATAATAGCACAGAATTTATCCACAGGATACATTCCTAAGTTTGAAATGCTGCAAGGGGTTGTACAAAGCCCGGAGTTATTGGTTTTGGCAAAAAAAAAAAAATGATAAATATAGAATTTCCCGACATTCATGGCAATATATGCATTCAGTAGTAAACTCACCTAAAAGTCCCCCCTTGAAATTCTTGCGGCTTCAACTTCCCTTCACGAGCTTTTGCAGCTAGCTCCTTGACCTAAAGTACCACTAATGTATTAAAATTTCAAATAAAAATGCTTAAACACAAACAGTCAAGATTCCTGAAAAAACATTAAATAGGAACCTATGTCAATGACATAAAATTACCTCTGAGGAGATGGCAGATATTGTCTTGTGATCCGCATTTTTTAATATTGGAGTCATCAAGCCCTATAGCCACACAAGGATTGAGTTTTTTGTAAAATTTGGAGTCATCAAGCCCTATAGCCAGACAAAAGGATTGAGTATTTTGTAAAATGACTGTTAAACAACCATCAATTACCTTCTCGGTGGCAACTGCAATTGATATGTCAACGGAGTCGCATAAGATGACTTCCCCTTTCTCATCATTCCAGTATGCTGTAGTGTAAGTTGGATTTAAGCATTAGAGACTTCTATAGAGAAAATCTGGTTTTGAGAATAGGTGAGGATTTAGGCTTCTGTAAGGATCCTAGTTATTCATGTTTAGGAGCCTAGTTATTTTATTAATCGTACTGCATTAGGTTATGTTAGTTATGCTTGGCGTAGATTTTACTATTGTATAGAGAATTTAGGCTTAAGGCCTAACTCATCCTAAAAAAAATCGGCTTGTAAGATGAGAAATATCCAAACCTTACGTACTACTTAGGCCATATCTAGCACAAAGGTGCTGGAGGCTGCGATAAAGGCAGTCTAAAGTAACCGCAACTAAGGCGGCTGGAAGTGGCCTGCAATTAAGGAAAACTTCTAACAGTTATAAATGCCAATGCTTTGTATTTGATATGAATTATATCTTAAGAACTTCTTATCAGTAAAATATGATGTTTCTTCCATCCCTTCCTTTTGCAGCAAATCCTTTAAGTCAACTTTTTCCGGGGGTTGAAAAATATGTGATTTCAACATGGAAATCAACAGTACAATTCCCCATGACCTAATCCCATTCTTATTCTTCCGTTAAGCTTCAAAAATATACAGTTCTGTTGTTTGATGCCATTATTCTTCTGTTAAGCTTCAAAACTATACAGTTCTGTTGTTTGATGCCATCTGTTTTCGTCCTACTTTTTAGTCTTTGGCAACCATCACTGTCTTCCACAGTTTCTGTCTCCATTTCTTGCATGTACTCAGATTTGACTGCCGATATGATCCTACAATTCGACTAAGAATGTTCCAAACTATATGGGTTAAAGTATCAGGCGAATAAACCTATCTCCAACAGCCTTCTAGGCACATGGTTATGAAGCTCGGGGAGTCCAGATGAGTTTATACTACTTGAGTTTGCTTCAAACAGCCTTTGCGAGTTTGGTTTTGTGGGATAAACACTTCAGTCAGCAATTCGGCAACATTCACAGTAATGTATGCGGTACTTTCGTATTTTTGTTGCAAAAATTATATGTAATAGCTATAAATTTATATATGTCAGTTGCTCCGCACCTTCTGGGTCCGTCATTACTTCTAACAGCTAAAATAATTAAGGTAAATACAACACAAATGGATAGAAAAATAATAGGAAACTGCTTACCATTCGCTTCTGGAACATTTCTGAGAGCAGCTGCTACAACTTTGATAATAATGTCATTCACTGAAACTTTGACGTCATACTGCTCTGCAATTAAGGACCAAATCAAGATTATATTGGATTACAGATGTACCAGGACCAAGTGCGTAACATCTAAAATGTGCCAATGAAAAATTAATATCAGTCATACCTTTAAGATCCTTTCTAAGGGAAAGAAGAGGATCCAGTGTAACATCTGACACATTCCAATAAAAATTTATATTAATTAGTTTGTACAAAAATAGATTAATCTGCAATAATATGCACGACATAAGGGGATTAAAACCTGCTGATAAATATAAGTGTGGCGTGTTTTGTTTAGATTCCAATAACCTCTTGGCAATCACCTACAAAACAGTCAAAAATATTTGAGATGAGTGGAAGGAAGCAGAGTTGAGTTATAGTCAAGTATTTAGGTAGTACAGATGTAAATAGAAAGAATAGGACATCCATAATCGAACAAAAACATTACAAAACTGAGCTCTGTGTGTACAACAATGGCCAAGTATTACCAAAACAATATGCTGAATGCACTATATATTGGCAGCAAATACAATTACGATCAATGTCTTCCCTGAATCCCTTTTTTAATACTTTTCGTACATTCTTATTAGGCAAAAAATAATTTTCATTACCATGCAACATATTCTGTGAAAGAATTGAAGAACCTTATTTATATTTAACTGAATATTTGAGGGTCCTACCTTGCGAATTTGACTATTCGGAAAATCTTCATGAGTATCTGACTGCTTTAAGCCAGATTTTGATTCTTGTGAAGCCGCAACTTGATGACTTTGAGATGATGATGCCTTTTCTTTAGATGAAGCAGGTTTTGAAGACAATTTTCCTGATTTAATTGCAGAAAGAACATCACCTTTCAGTAGGGTGCCGTGAGGACCAGTTGCATTCAATGTTGATGCGTCCAATCCATATTCCATAATTAGCAACTTTGCAGCTGGACTGATTCGTGCTGTATTTGTTTTCTTTGTTTTGACCTCACTTTTAGTGTCATGTTGGGTGGTCTTCTCCTTCTGGTTCACTGAGCTGCTGCTAGTAGAATTCTTAACAGCTTCAATATCACTTGCATCTTCAACCTTGCAAAAGAGCAGGCAGCATAAGTATTTCATACACTACAATGCTTTTCAAGACAAAAGCAAAGATTTTCAATTTGGTAAATTAACCAATAAATTTACTGAACATCATCAGACATTTTTAGTTTGTATTTTAAAAGTAGATGCCAGATCGTTGGAACTCAAACTATACAATGTGTTGAGAGAAGAAGTTACAAAGCATTTTCACACTTACTGTTATTGCAATAGGCTGTCCAACTGCCACTTCTTTTGAACCTTCTGGTGCAACTATCTTAGCCAGAAACCTAGTCCCCCAAATGTCAGACATAAGTTGGTCAGCTAGATGGCAAAACTTTATCAGGAAGAAGAAAGAAAAACAAATAGTGATCGTCTGTAAAATAGACCAAATAGAATACCAGCTTTGTGCTAAAAAACTGGTCAGTAATTTGGCATTATAATTAGCAATATTAAAAGGAAAGAGGTTAGCCACCATTCCTGGGTTTCTTTCATACTTTATTGAAGGACTCTGTTTAGTACTAGGCATGTCTATAAACACTTCAGTAAGATATCAGGCATGTAATAAATATGTTTACAACCCATATTATATGCCGCAAGTCTTCATTATGTGCAAAAACATTATTTAAGATGAAGCTGCTTGGCCTAAAAGCGTTGTCTAATAACACAACATGTTGCAATGCGAACACAGGCAACTATACCAAACACAATATTCACAGTGAAAGGCTTTAAGTATAAGGAAAGACATTTACCCCTCTTCAAGACTTTCAAATTCAAGGGTAGCTTTGTCTGTCTCTATCTCGCATAATATGTCACCCACTTCAATCTATTAGATAATTAGATGTTAATTCATGGAACACAGAAACAATAAAACGGATGTAATGACTTACTTACATCCTTCACATTTTAAAATTTTCAAAAATACATTAAAAAGGAATTCTCACTTGAAATCTTATGTTAAAAACATAACTAACCTTGTCTCCTTCTTTTTTATTCCATTTAGCAATGTTTCCTTGGTTCTGTGGAGAAAAAAATTGAAAATCATTTCTTGGAAGAAAAGTTTATGTTGGAAATAGTTACGAGTAGCATCAAAATGGTCTCACCATTGTTGGGGACAAAGCAGGCATTCCAAGAACAATGTGAGGTGGAAGATTTGATGTGTCGGTCGTAGAAGTTGTTTCTGGTTTTCTTTCCACATCTGCGGCATCCTGGTGTGCTGGTTTATTCTCTTCAACCCCACTCTCACCCCCCACAGAAGCAGGAACATTTTGAATGTCGCTTTCTTCCTCAACCTTGTCAAGGCTCACCGTTAGAGCTTACATAATCAAATATTTAGGATGCAAATATCACTTGAACTCCAGAATTGTAGGTTAGAATCATTGAGTTAACATTTAAATTTTTCCAATGAACAAATAGAAACTGGAACTGGAATAGACTTCCTATTGCAAATGTGTGTGTGTGTGTGTGTCTTTTTTAAGAAAAGAGACTTTTAAGTTATTTAAGCCAGTAATAGTGAGCGTGTAACACAAATTATTAAATTGGAGAGAAGACAGAAGTAAAAGCAAATCCTGGACAACAGATAAATTGCAAAGTTTTCAATAGCAGATTAAAAAACATAAAGGTGCACGTTGGAACACACAATGAAAACAATTGTTGCGTCAATTTTGTCAAAAGAGATTAAATAAATCCAGTGTGCAAAAGAAATGTTGAAGGAAAGACAAAATGACAGTATTAATTTTCTGTCTAGAAAAGCTACTTTCATCTGCAGAATCCAGTAATGTTGGAAGTAAACATTGCTATGGTGTCCCCATAACAGTAACAAATAAAAATACAAGAGTTGGAACTTAATGTTGGCTTGACTTACTGTTATTGCAATCGGTTGTCCAACTGGCACATCCTTTGAACCATCAGGTACCAATATCTTAGCCAAAAATCTGCAAGAGTCATCCAATCACTACAACACATTTTAATTGTGCGCTAAAATTTGGATGTTTTATATGATTTACACTCTATGGTCAAAATCAGTTCAATTATAGTAAGCCAGATATAATACAAGGCCCGCATAGGCATAAGAAAACAACATTGAGAAAAACAAATGAAATCAAAGACATTATTTTGTCTTAAACAGACACATGCATGTCCAACACATATAAAGTACAGAAGACAGTCACTTCGAAAAACAATGAATGACTACAGTTCAAGGGTGGTTTCTACATGTTTGTTCTTACCAGTTAGATGAGTATTGTGATGGTCATACAGCACCAAGTAATCTTAAAGTTTTGATCTATGCCACCGACACTAATGTTTTAGTCTCAGTTAATGCTACCCACTAGGAGGTTGGCATAAGTACGAACAAGGGTTAGTGTTTAGTCTTTTGTATCATGTTATCAAAAGATGATAATAATTCTTAGTCTTTATTCTCTCTCATCCCTCTAGCTTTACACTTCAACTTTATTTTTCCTATAAGCTAAAAATAAATTAAAATAATCATGCCTATGTTAGCCTTGCTATGCATAGTCGGACCGAAACCTGAACAAAAAGAGAGGTTTGTATTTGGCATTTACAACCAATGTAAAACTTGGTCGAATCAATACGGCATGGATTGAATATGTAATAATGTTAAATTTAAGTCGTTGCCCAGAAGCAACAAAATGTATAGCTCGAGTAGAGTGTCATATGAGTAATAGTTGTTGCTGCACCACCACCTGGATGCAGTGAAAAATAAGCAAGGGTTGCCACATTTTTGTGGGTTGGTGTGGGGAATCTAGTTCATGAGATTAGGACTCATTTTAGAACATGGAATACATGCATACTTAAAAGGAAAATCCGCGGAAATAGTGGACACGATGATTGCGAGGAGGATCAATTGTGTGCATACAAAAACTAAGTGAGTGGGTGAAAAGGCAATAGAATCGGACAGTTCAAATTTTAAGCTTTAATACACTGGCAATGTAAGATCGATAAATGGGGTAGGCATTATTGTTGGTAAGAAGTGGAAGAAGGATATTGTAGATGTAAAAAGGATACAAGATCGGATCATTGCCTAAATTTTAAGTTGAACAAGACACCTTTAAGTATGGTTAGAAGAACAACATAAAGTAAATTTTTTGGGGGATTTAGAATGCTTAACTTAGGAAATATCAGTAGGAGAAAATATTTTTCTAGGAGTGGATCTAAATGGGCATGTCGGGAGTCTATCGAGAGGTTATGAGGGGTTCCATGGGGGTATAGCCTCGGGGAGGTGAAAGTGGAGGGTAAATCCATCATAGATTTTTCATCCCCTTTTGATCTAGCTATAGCTAATACGTGCTTTAAGAAAAGGGAGGGGCATCTTATCACATCCAAGAGCGGGGTGACATGTTCTTAAATAGATTTCTCTCTTATTAGGAAATCTGACAGGAAGATTTTCTTGGACTGTTAAGTCATACTGGGAGAGAGCTTGATACTGGATCAAATATCAATCATGTAACCATCAAAACTGTATTACTCCAAATATGGCCTGAGATACACATATCACGAGCAACATTCAAGTTGCTAAACTGTCCAGCTGGGATATGTTGAATTGTAACAGGACTAACATTTGAGTTGCTTCCTTTAATTTCAACAGTAAGAAACTCAAGTTTATAAATTTTAAATTAAAGGCCATCCAGTACTTGGGAAGAAAAAAAATACCCTTCTTCAAGACTTTCAAATTCAAGTGTAGCTTTGTCAGTTTCAATTTCACATAGTATATCACCCACTGCTATCTGTAAGATTAAACAGTAGCAAGGAGAAAATGAATAATTCATTCAAAGAAGTCAATTTTCAAAATCAGAGCATCAAAGAAAACAGAATTATGATATGCAACAATCAAAACATAAAAACCATGTACTAACAGACCTTATCCCCTTCTTTTTTCCTCCATTTTGCAATATTACCTTGGGTCTGAAACAAAGAGAAGAGGTCAAAATTCCATGAAAGCCCTAAAAGAAAAGAGATCAGAAAAGGGAGAGAAAACTATTTGTTTCTCCGAGCTCACCATTGTAGGAGATAAAGCTGGCATCCCAAGGACTTCATGTGGAAAATCTATTAAATGGGGGAACAATGATCAGAACATAATCAGATACACGTGATTGAATTTACAGATTATCCTCTGTTAATCATAAAAGAGAAACCATAAAACAAAAAACCTAAACAAGTAGAAGCTTTTAAAATTAGGTAACAGGAACATTGAGTACCTGAAGACGAGAAGAATTTGACATCAATCCACTGCCAAAAATGTTGACGGTTAATGTCAGAGAATATCATAGGCATGATTGAAAAAATGTATCTATTTAAATACTAACCCTTGACTTTAAAGGCCTATTACAAACTCCAGTAAGCCCAGACCAAGATGCAGGCCTGATAAACATCACCAAAGGTAAACTGTCAATTAGATCATACAAAGTTGAGGAAGAGGATGAACTAGAGGAGATAGAGAATGATGTCAATTTTTTATTTTTATGCTCAACCAATGAAAATGGCTTATTGGTGGTCGAAAAAAGGGGACACCTTTTATCCTAATAGACATAATAAGACATTTCCCTATTTTTCTGTCCAGCCCTATCTCCAAAGTTTAAATAAATCACATCATATAAATAATAATAAAATAACTTTAAAAAAACTGAGTTTGCAGCTAGTGAGAAAAAATACAGGTTAATGGATGCAAACCTTAGATTCCCATTATCAACGATGGAATAAATCCTTGAATTAGGAGTTCTGTGCCAAGATGATAACAGTGTGTTAGAAACATAGAAGCGGCATTCTTAGGAGAAAACCAACCAAAGCAGAATTACAATAAATATGATGCTACAAACATTAAAAAAAGCCTACCATTCTTTCAAAAGTAAAGGAAGCAATTAATAAATAAAAATTGGCATGTCCTAAGTAAAAGATGTCATGCCACCAAATGATACTGTGTCCCTGTTTGGACAAACAGCTTATACTGAAAGTCTTTATCCTGATAAGCGCTTATGTGTAAGTTATTTCTATTGCAAAAGATGAAATAAAGTTAAATTGTTTTCGTATAAGCTATACGAAAACCGGTTGAAGACTGCTTATAATAGTGTCATAAGCTATCCCAAACAGTCTCACAAAACTTATGTAAGTCTTTATCCTGATAAGCGCTTATGTATAAGTTATTTCTATTGCAAAAGATGAAATAAAGTTAAACTGTTTCCGTATAAGCTATACGAAAACCAGTTGAAGACTGCTTATAACAGTGTCATAAGTTATCCCAAACAGTCTCACAAAACATGTATCAATAGATATGCTCAAATAAATCAATCCAAACACCTATGTATGATATATTATCTGTATAGATGGATTAATCAAAAGTGGAAGAAATCCAACAACGCTAAGATCTTGCTAGCAACATCTCAAATTAGTACTCAATTCACCATGTGTTAGCCAGACGACTCGTGCATAGGAAACATACAATCAGAATGCTAACACTAACAGATCAATAGCACCATTTCAGTTTCATGTGCGCATAAACCCTAAACCCTAAACTAGTAACCAATCCTCTAAATTTCACATAAGAAATTCTATACCCAAATATAAAAAGCAACCATTTTTTAATCAAACAAGGTCCAAACTCAGCACTATAACCAACTAGTAAAGTACAAAACAAACTCACTAAGTAAATCTAAACAAAAACATCACAAAATAAACTTCAACTACAATACTAAAATGCATAATTAACATTAATAAGTTCAAAATCACAATCACAAAAATCTATATCCATCATCATTCATAAACCCCCTAATTGAACATGAAAAACGTGATCAACCTACCAACTAACCTATGAACTAAAAACTCAAAACCCTATTAAGTAATTTCGAGCAAAGTCAAAGAAAATCAAATCAAAATCAAAACTTTACAAATATTTAAAAAAAAAAATATGATCATAATTGCGTAGCAAGATTTGAGAGAGTGGTACCTCGAAATGGATCTGGTGGAAGAAGAGAGGATACGAATGGAATGAGAGATGAGAGGGTGACGAAGGCGCGAGAGTGCCATTGAAGAGAATCAAAATCGCAAGTGTGTTGGTTGATTCGATTGTTGAATGTAAAAAGAAGAGAGTTGTTTTTGTTTTTCATTAGCACATAATTTTCAATAATCATTCATCATTATTTGGTGGTAGGTTAGGTTTTTTTTTTTTTTAGGGAAGGTTAGGTTATTATTTAAGTCTCTTACAACATTTCACACAATGCAATTAAAAGAAGATAAATTAATACATAATAATGGAGAATATTTTAGTCCAAAAAAATAATTAAGGATATGATATAAAAAGTAACATTCATACATATTGTAAAATAATTTATAATTTAATACGACTTATAATTTAAGACGAGAAGTATTATTTTATACAATAGTATTTAATTGAGTAAATGATCAATGACCCACAAAATTGTAATTTGGTGAGAATTACCCCGGTATCGGCATACAAAAGTTATTTGATATAGTCGGTTACAAAATGGAATTAAAACATTTTGATGTATCTTATAAAACATCCATTTTGTCTTATAAGTCTTAGCTCAACTGGCAAACAATGTCGAAATTGTTAGGCCGGACGTCTCAACCAGGATTCGAATTCTGACATCTCTACTTTATGTGTGAGTTTATGATGGTATTGTCATTTTGTCTATCTAAGAGAAAAGATCCATTCTTGATCTCACTCTTCGTATGTAACACACGTACACTTCCATTTTCTCTTGCTTTCCTATTCCTCATTTATGTCTTTGAATGTATTTTTCCAATTATTCTTTCTTAGTTCTAATCATCTTCTATTATATGTGGTGATCTCAAACCCTTTGACTACTTCATAGTTTATACCATAAACTGAAGTAATGCTTCTTGAATTCCATTATTGTCCACAAGTTCAATTCATTTGCTAAAAAAATCATCTTCCTAAGAACATCAAATATTGCATGTTCTGTTGTACAAACAATACCAACTTTATCTTCTAACTCAACATTTTCAGCTATGTTTGTTGATCTAAATTGTCCATGTCATTCCATGGCTAAGTTCGTTTCTAGTACGGATTGCTTTGTTACGTGTTTAGTTGTAGGATTTTGTTTTAAGTATAACTAATGACACTTACCGATATGTGCATGTTGACATGGCCGACCCTAGGCATAGGTCGGGGGTGCGACGGCCTAGGGTCCATGCTGGTAGGGGGTCAAAAAAATTATGGAGGGATGTATATAGAAATATTTGGTTTATGGGGTGTATATATAGCAAAGTTCACCGAAAGACCCCACACATTGACATGATGAAGTGTTGGACTGAAGTATGTTAATGTTTTTGGCCCTTTTGACACGATTTGCTATATATACCCCTGAATAGCAAAAAGCTTTCTATATACACCCTCCTTATGAAAAAAAATTGGTTGTTCTTAATAATCTGAAAAATTATTATCGAAGAAATTGATGATATTTTTTTGGGCCCGTCATTATTGAATTCGAACATCATCGGGTTTAATCAAGTTCATGGACAAATTTGAGTAAAAAACTGATAAAATATGAGAACTGGGTTCAGGTCACATATAACTCGGAAAAACTCATCCTTTGTACACGTCTACTTCTCCATCTTGCGTAAAAGTTTTTAAGAAGGGGTTCATTTTCACATGCTACCATTCAATTCTAGTAAGAGAAATTAGTAGGGAGAAAATGAGATGAACGTCAATGAAATGGTAGACGATTCTCTCAAAAAAAATACATATATATAATGTCACCTCGTGTGTTTTGATCTCGACCATAAAAATCCACCTTTTGTTAAATTCTCTCTCTCTCTCTCTCTCATTTTTAATGGATGATGAAGATTTCAATTGACATTCGTATCATATGAAAAGATCCATGTGTTGATATATTAAGATGAAAAAGAGAGAATGTTAGAACAATAATGGTTCATACAAGTTCTATTGGGTTTTGATGATAACAAAGTATTAAAAAACAATTGGATTACTAAAATATGATCAAGTATGCATGAACTTTTATCATGAAGAAGGAACATATGACGAACATCAAAAAGGAATTGGGAAGCTTAAAAGACTTTAGTTGCATATCTACTGAAAGGTCAACCATAAGTCAACATCCTAGTAGATGAGAGTCTCACAAAAGTTGGGGAGTAATATCCACAAATTTTGTGAATGACATCAAAATATAGAAGTTGACTAGGCTTCATCATTTTGAGGGACCGAGAATCCATGTAAGCTTTTTTCTTATCATGTGGGATGTTTCTATCACTGCATCTGGCAAAGCAGCTATTTTGTCTTCTTTCGTCTACATGTAAAGGACATCAGGAACGAGGAAAGCAACAGATAATTCCCCTTTCAGCAAAGGAGATTCAAAGTACTTTCCAACATGATTATCCATATCAAGCAAAGGGCCAACATTCATGATTGAAGCTTCTTAACGACTCTATTTGCGCTGACACTCTTCTCAAACGTCTCTCAAATCACTACTTATAAAAGGAACTGAAGATCTGAAGAAGAAGCAACGAGACTCTGCTATTCAACTGTGCCATTACTCTGTCAAATTTAATAGCGCAAAAGCACTTATGATTATTTTCAAGTTTATTCTTAGAAATCCTAGGGAGTCTATTCATTTGTTCAGCTTACGCTTACTAGTTAGAAAAAGCTTAAGAACAAATTGATGTGTTTACAGTTGAGGCAAACACTTTAGAAAGTCTCTTGCCTGCGTGCTTGAACATATAAGTCTCTTGGTGAAACCTTGAGCACACAGGAGTTTCGATCAGTGGTGACTGAGCAAAGGGAAGTCGTAAGTAGTTATGCTTAAGCAAGAGAAGTTTTAGGTAGAATCCTAGAGTTGAAATCTTCAGGAAGAGAGTCATAGAGCATATAAGTCTCTTGCAGTTGCGCTTGAGCAAATAGAAGTCTCTTGCAGTCGTGCTTGAACATAGGGAAGCCTCTTGGAAGTGTCTTTGAGCATTTTGTAATCAGGTGTGATTATAGTGAAATCTCTTGGAAGTGCATGGGGACTTGACTACTCCTGGATTGTAGGAGGAACCAATATAAAATTGATGTGTGTTTACTTTCTCTATATCTATCTCTTTATCTTTGTGTTCTTGTATTTATCCGTTGTACACAAACTATGCATGAGAATTTGCATACCTCAGATTCCGTTCAAGCTGTTCTACCAAAGAAAAAGAAATTCACAAAAAAGCTTACACAATTCAACCATCCTTCTTGTGTGTTTTTCTCACTTTTAGTTGGTATCAGAGCACAGTTTGTGCTCTGTCACTTAACCGTGCCACAAAACATACCCAACACTTCAGGAAGAAATCATCATGCATCTATCTATTATGATTACAACACCTTCATATATAAAAGAGACATAAGATAACTACAATAATGGGAGAGCATGTGAATGAAGCTACAGATGCTGAAAAAATTAAAAAGGTCAAGATATAAAGCAATATCAGAAGATGAATTCCAAGAAAATTCTAAGAAGTGGAGAAACACATATGCTCCAACTTAAGACTTAGTACTGGTGTACAATGAAGATGAAGAAGAGGAAGAAGAAGTACCGCTCAAAAAACGCCAAATAACTATTTAGTCTGAAGAACGAGGTTTTCCATAAGTAATAGAGGTTGACGCAGTGCTTCTAAATGAGACAACTTTACTTTTGCGTTCGAGCCTGAATAACAAATATGTTGTACCAGAATAAGAGAGATTGTTTAAAAATAGCATCTATGAAGGAGGAGAATGATCAAAATCAGCAGATGTAGTTTCCTCAAATAATTTTGAAGCCTTTGTGGATGACAGCGTTGCACCCCCATCACCAACCAAATCATCTTCCAAAGGCTTTAACATCGATGAAATCATATCCTCAATCTCATATGACAATGATAATGAATCTTCAAATTCCAACAATTCATCATCAGTAGAAGATGCAACCCACTTGTTCACCAAAGATGTTCCATCAAAACCCACTTCTTCATCTAACCCATCCTTCAATGAAGAGCTTTCGATTGGTATACAAATCCTAGCTTCGTAAACTTCGCAACATTCTAGAGCTACTAATATTGTTAGAAACAATGTTAGAAACTACAAAAAAAATGAAGCTAGCCCAACTTGAAGCTCTCAAAGCCAATTTTCAGAAAGATCTATCTGAACCAACATCTGAGCCCAAATCCAGAGATCAATCTCAACATAACTTCATCATTCCTAAGCTTTCATCAAACATCATGACAATTTCTGAATCAGGAATTGTACATGATCCTCCGACAAATCTTGATCTAGACTCTGAACTTATTGATAAGTGTCAAAAAGGAGTTAAATAGACTATATGTTTTAGGCACTTTGATTACTTGTTTTGCAAGTTATCCTGCGAAAAGCTCACAAATACTGAAGAATCAGTCAATTATGCTTTTCACATCTAATGTCAACTCTTTGTAGGATAATGCACGCCTGGACACTTTAGAAGCAAGAAAACATGAAGAAATGCAAAGGTCAACTCGCCAAGGCGAGCTGAGGCAGAAAGTTGAAGTTACTCGCCTCCAACTCGCAATGGCGAGTAGCAAAAGCAAGTAAAGGCAGAAAGGCATAGTTACTCGCCTCCCATGCACCATGGCGAGTGCAGGGCGAGCATATTCACTCGGGAGGCGAGTTAAGGCGGTCTAACCCCTCAGGCTGACGTGGCAGAAACCCACTGGGGAAGAAAGCTCAACTCGCCATGGCGAGCACACCTACTCGCAAGGCGAGTTGAGTCAGAGAAAAAAGTATAAAAGGCCTTTTCAATCAGATCAGAAGAGCTCTGATACCAGGGAGATCTTATGCCACTTTAGGAAGAGAGAAAACAGGGGAAAACACAAAGAGAACCTAAGGAGCAAGGAGCATAAGGATTGAAGGAAGACACAAGATCAGTGAGACATCATGGCTTGGTTCCATTCCATCTCTTCTTTCCTCCTTGTAAGGTTACCATGACAATGAGTAACTAAACTCTTTTTTGTTGGGATTAAATGTAGTTAACTCTATTAGGATGTATTCCCTTTGATTGGGATGTTGTGTGATTCTAATTTATCTTATGATATTGATGTTATTCTTGCTTTCTATGTTTTGATCTTATGGATTTGAATTGTGATTGAAAAATACCTTTTGAATCTAGGTTAGAATAATCTTCTATCAATACTTTTGTTCTAAACATGGAATTTAGGTTGATAATCACTTTGGATATTGGAACTTAAAGCTTTTGTATCATTGTATAGCGCGAGACGTCGACGATACAACGATACAATCGACTATTGGGCCGTTTAACAGTGTGAGACATCGACAATTAAACGATTCAATAGAACGCACGATATCATTTGGACACGAATGATGTTGTTGAGCAATATGTGATAATATCGATTGATAATTAGAATCCGCAACCCAAATCCGAGAATACGTACAAGTAGGTTAATGAAGTTTAATCCCAGCATACTTATTTCCCTGTTAACTCTCGTCCCATTTATAAATTCTTAGTTGATAGTTTATGAAACAAAACCATCGGAACACCCTAGCTCGGAACGATATCGATTGTTGAACGGCTTAGAATATCGCACCAGTCCCTGTGGAGACGATAACATAAATACTTACTTTTGATACTACATCACTTATCTCCTCCATCACAATCGATTTTGAACCTACTAAATCAACTACATCCACCAAAAGCACTGTCAATCCTCACAAAGCTCAGGAACCATCCACCTATGAAAAGGATTCTGCAGTGTGAAAAGAGATATGCAAATCTGCTGAAGGAATTGAGAAATGTCTCTCAAAGTGTCTCCTTACTCTAACAACTTATAGCAAACTTAAAGGAGCAAGCAATGGCATCAGAGGTTATTGAAGAAAGCATACAAGAAAATCGAAAGATTTGGATGGATCCATGTTTTAACAATGTTTAATCTTCTTTATCTTTAAAGACATTAGTTGTGTATTTAGTATCTTGAACTCTATATACAGTTAATCTCCAAACTATGTTTATTCTTCCTTATGTTATTTTTGTTGATGATAAAAGGGGATAAGTTATAGTAGTAGAGAGGGGAGTAACATATTAAGAGGAGTTCGATGTAAATAATATTTTTTATTTATTTGGTTATCACTTATTTGTTTTGCTTAATTATTGTAAAAATAAAAAATATGCGCTTCAATTGTTAATAGGCTAAAATACATTTTTCGCCCCCTAAGTTTTAAATAAAAAAGTATTATCCTCTAAAAAAAAGTATATTCAAAGTAGTGTATTCAATTGGTTTTACAATTATTATTTTTAACACAAATTTCTATTTTTTATTCATTAAAAAGTATTCTAACATGTTACCGTGATCATAGTTCAATTGACAGAAACAATGCATTATTATATACATAGACTATGATTCAAACTTCGGATACCCTAAAAAAATAAAGGTCCTAACATAAATATTAATAACACAAAGGTCCTAACATAATAAAACAAAGGTCCTAACAAAAAAAAGTATTCTGACATATTAATAAGACATTAAAATACACTAACATAATAATCTTTGTCATTTAAAGGAGAAAAAAAAAAACAAGACCCTAAAATTACAGAAGGTGTATTATTATCCGACATCATATCATATAAGATACTACTTCATATGTAGATGATTTTTCTTTCAAAAAAAAAATGTAGATGATTTTTACTTCAAAAAATATGTAGGTGATTTTGAAATTGATGAGAAATAAAAAGAATAATAATAAATAAATAAATAGTATAAAAGTAATATAAAATATTGCACCTAAAAAAAAGTAATATAAAATATTTGAATAATTTGTACAGACAATAATGCGTTGTGCTGTGGACCAAAACTAAAATTGTCCATGCTATAATAATATTATTTATTTTACAAAAGGTATGGTAATTATTAAATAGTGACAGAGAGAAATGACAAAACGAAAATTGGACACTTTTTTTATTGTTTGTTTCTTATGCATTTTATTATCTCGTGAGGCACCAATGGGTCCTATTGTACGCTGAGCCATCTTGATACCAAAGTTAATAGTGTTTTTCACCCCTGTAATATAGGTCATTTTCGGTTTTCGCCCTTATAAAATTTCCGGTTTGATTTGCATCCTTGTAAAACTTTTTTTCTTCCAGAAAACACCCCTCCCCCATATGACTGTGCATATTTGCTGACGTAGTACACTGTGTGGCATGCTGATTATATAATTAATTTTATTTTTAATTTTTTTAAGGGCACACGTGGCATTTGTGCCTATTTTTTTTTAAAAAAATATAAAATAAATTCATTTATATTAATTTAAAAAATTGAAAATAAAAATTCATTTATATTTATTTACGGAATTTATTTTTATTACGAAATTTGTTTTCCAAATTTTATATTTTTTAATATAAACGAAAATTTTAAAAATTAGAAAAATATTCAGATTTTTTCCAAAAAATTTAAAAATCTAAAAAAACTAAGACGATTTTTTTTTCTTAATTTAAAAATATTAGAAAAACTTTTTTTTTTGAAATATTAAAAATTAGATAAAATCAGAAATATTTTTCTAAAATTAATAAAATCGAAAAAAAAAAATTCTTTCTAAAATTCAGAAAAAAGATTCAGTTTTTTTAAAAAAATTTTAGAAAAATATTCAGATTTTTTTCTTTAGAAAATTTTAAATTTAGAATTTTTTTCTTAAATCAGAAAAAACATTCAGTTATTTTCGAAATTAAAGAAATTGGATCTTTTTTGAAATTAAGAAGATTATTAAAAATTCTGCAATTTAATTTTCAAAATTAAAAAAAAAATCTAAGTTTAAATAAAAATGTCAGGTTTTTTTTAGAAAAAACTGTTTTTTAAAAGATTTAAAATAATTTTTTTTTAAATTTATATCATATTTTTTGTTAGAATTGAAAAATTAAAAATATTTTTCCTGATTATTTTTAAAATAAAAAATGAATTTTTTCTAATTTTTACGATATTTTTTATTTTTGAAAATTAATTTTCAGATTTATTAAATTTTTTATTCATAAATTAATATAAATGAATATATATTGAAAAATAAAAAATTAACTTTAAAAAAAATGTTTTTTTTCTAAAATTTTAATATCAGATTTTCCGAATTTTTTTTTTGTAGAAAAAATTTAAAACTATTTTTTTCTGACTTTTTTAAAATTCCAAATTTGTTTTTTCTAAATTTAATTATTTTTATTTTGAAAATTAAACTCCAGAATCTTTAAAAAAAATTAATTTCGAAAAAAAACCGTATATTTTTTCTGATTTTTTAAATATTTGAATTTTTTTCCGATGTTTTAATTTTTTGGAAAAGAATCTGAATATTTTTCTGATTTTTTATTTTTGAAAATTAATTTTGAGATATTTTAAAAAATAAAATATGACGTGGAAAATTACAAATAAATAAAAATAATAAAAAAAGCCAAGTCAGCGCCACATATGCGCATTTGGTGAGTTGGATGGAGGAGGGGTGTTTTCCGGAAGAAAAAAAAAGTTTTACAAGGATGCAAATTAAATCGAAAATTTTATAGGGGCAAAAACCGGAAATGACCTATATTACAAGGGTGAAAAACAGTATTAACCCCACTTTTTATTTATGTCGTTCCTTTCTTATGTGAACTTCAGCACAATTTTATCGTGATGTGGCCTCTCGTGCAACTACAATTAATCCACTGATGTGTTGATTCTACACTTCATTTTAAGATTATCATAGGCTTAGTTCAGTTGATAGGATAATACATAATATATTCAAGGTTTGAGATTTAAACTCCGGCCACCACCATGAAAGACAAGTTTGTACACCTTTTTCTAAATGATTTTTTTAAGGGATTTCTAAAGTGTTTTATATTTTATTATAACTTTCTAAAGTGATTTAAACTCCGTCATGGCTAGAGCCCGACTCCTATCACTCATGTGGCCTGACCGTCATAAGCAAGTTTTTGTCCTGAAATGCAGACAAAATTCCAGTCAGCAGCCATACAAAATGTAATAAACTACTCTAAGACGACGTGAAAAATGAGTAACTATTTCTCCATCGTCTCACAATAGGTGTCCTCTTTCCTAATTTTTTTGCCTTAAATTACTTGTCCCTTTTACCGTTTCAATATAATATTTATTACTTTTTTCACTAACATATAATTATTTATTATATTTCAATTATCTATATCTACTCCACTAAGTCCGCCCCATTGCCATGCCTACCACTAACTATTATTAATAAGAGTGTTTTAGTAAATGATACATATTTTACCATTAAAATTAACACTATTATTCATTTCCTTAATAATCATGTAAAACTCAACTATGACACTTATTGTGAGACGGAGGGAGTACTAAATTGCCATTTATACATAAATGTATTTGTCATACCCCAATTTTTGACCTAAGGTCTTACATTCATACACTGTTTGATCCTGAATAGTCTCTGACTTTTCAGTGAAAAATTCGG
>Ga0315914_1002061_pt1 | contig 30722 bp, 17 predicted proteins | sample MpolenodulesMG_FD_203920 | JGI IMG/M metagenome (GOLD analysis project Ga0315914, IMG submission 203920) | Medicago polymorpha root nodule microbial communities from Los Angeles, California, United States - elongated nodules | ecosystem: Host-associated > Plants > Roots > Nodule | place: USA...
TTTTGTATAAGTTGTTTTTAAAAAAGAGATCCTAATAAGTCGTTTTGCATAAACAAGTTGTTTTTTAAAAAGAGATTGTAATAAGTTATTTTGTATAAGATAAGCGTTTTGAATAAGTTGTTCCAAATTTGGATTTTTGTTTATAAAATTTGGTTTTAAAAATCAATTTTGAAAGAGAAATAACTGGTTTTTAATTCGGATATTAAAATAATCCGGATATTTTTTTAAACCAAACCATATCCATTTAAAATCTGGTTTTGTAATACTAACCGGTTATATATCCATAACCGGTTACATAACCGGTTTACAATAAAATATGGTCATGGTTAGGAATCCAAAACCATATAAGTGGTTTATATATGGATATGGTTTGGTCGGTCAAAATATCCGACCATGCACACCCCTAATTTTACACAAACCAAGACACTCAGTAAATGTTACATTTTCTTATACAATGATTTATACTTTTATTATAATAGTCTTAGTCATTTAATATCTTATTTCATATATTTCTCTCTTCGCAATAAATAACTAAGGGTAATGTTGGTAAAACAACATTTATTGTTGCATTGAACTTTGAAAGTGACAGTTAAATAAGAACAAAAAATTTCTCCAATAGTGACACTTAAAAAGGAACAGAGTTAGTAATGTCATGTTTGTTTGTGTGTTGGGGGAGAGAGTATATGTTTATTGAGAAGCCACAAATATTAACTTCACAATATCACGACCTCTTTTGCCTCGAGATGCGAAAATCATGCTTCCACTCCACATCCAAACATTGGCTAAGCCTCAAATCTACAATATTAAATAGATAATATATATAGAGAGAGTGCTGCTAATTTACATCCACCTAAAAATATAAGGTGTAAATTAGCAAGCTACACCCAACATGCATTGTCCCCACCAACAGAGTTAAGCTCACGAGGACTGTTGAAGAACTCATTCAGGAGCCTTTGTTTTATGAGAAAAATAATTTGTGTTTCATCCTAGTAGAGAGAATATTAGACATGAGAAATAAAACTTTTTCTCTTCTTATTTTCCACAAATTATTTGATTGTGGTAGATATAATTAAATACAAATTTATGATAGAAGATAGACAAGCATGTACCTGCTTGTCTAAATACAAATTTATGAGCACGTTCCTGCTTGTCTTTTCACTAATACTCCCTCTATCCTTATGTGTAAACCCTCTTTGTTTTTTTTCCACATTTTTTAAGAAAAGTTGTTAGTGTAATTAATGTGTCTATTTTGTGTGTTAATATTACCAAATTGTCATTTGTTTGTAGTATGTGTATTAAATTTGATTTTTCATATTTCAAGACAATTTAGTAGTATTGATTAGAGGTATGTTTAGGAAAAAAATAATAAATGTATCTAGTAATTTGAAAAAAGGGTTTACATTTATAGACAAAATAAAGTCAAATGGATGCTTAAATATAAGGAAGCAGAGAGTATAAGGTAAAAGCTGAGATTCCTTAATATGATAAAATGAGCCCTACAACATCTTAAATAGTACCTGCAAGTACATATGATATCATGATTTGCATGTTCAAGCCTATAATTCTCTATTTTTTAATATTTAATATGTGCATGAATTTCTTCGCTTAGTTCTTTGATAAAATTTGAAATTGGGAAGACATGTACTCAAAAAATGACTTGATCATGACATCATAACAAAAACAAAGTAAATGTGGTAAATTAAACTTTAAAAAACATTGGAAAGTGCTCAAAAAATGACTATGATCATCACATTAGGACAAAAACAATGTAAATGTGACAAATTATCCAACCAAAAACTCTACACTTTGTAAATTACAACCTTACACAATCTCTGATAAATGGCAACAATTTATTTATGTGCAAGGTAGTATACAACTAAAACAAACATTTGAATTCTGATCAAATCATAAATCAGCCACTATATTCCCATCTTCTTCATCCTCTTTAATCTCAAACTTCACCCAATTCTTCATCCTACACAATTTTATAAAAAAGAAAAAACCAATCCCACCTAAAGTCATCAAACCACTCACCAAAAAAACAGTCTTAGTAGCAATAGCCATTATGAATACAAGAAAACCAGATGGTACCAAACACATCACCACCAACAAAGGCAAATTCATTGGAATCTTGTAAGGTCTCACTAACATTGGCTTCTTCCATCTCAACCAAAGAAAAGAAGCAAATTCCAATATCATACCCAAACTATACAAAAAATTAGCTGATGAAATTATATCAGTGAAATCCATATAAGAAACAGCAATTGTTATCAAAGTAGATACCAAAATACCCAACCAAGGTGTATTAAACCATTTTGACCTAACTCCACAAAACTTGGGCAAAATTCCAATTTCAGCCATACCTAAAACTTGATAAGCACTACTACTTAATTGGGCCTCAAAAAGCCCAATTGCTGATAAAACAGCACCAATTTCAACCCAAATTTTCAACCATTTTCCAGCAATAATCTCAGCAGCTTGAGCATGAAACCCAGTTTCCCATTCACTTTGATTCACATTCACAGCTCCAGTAACAGCAAAAAGTGGAATCAAATAAGAAACACAAGTAAAAATAACAGCAATTAAAAGAGCCAAAGGAAAAGTTTTCTTTGGTTCTTCAACTTCACCAGCTAAAGTACTAACATTATCCCAAAAATTCAAGTTCCAAAACAGAGTATTGAAAAAAAGATTCCAATCTTTTTTAACACCCTTTTGACCTAAACTAAGCCATTTATGTGGATTTATCTTAGGGATAGCAATAAGAGACATTAAAACAAATGGTGACAATGAAACAATTGCAAGAACAACAGCTACATAACCAACAATTGTTAAACCAGTATAATTAAGAAAAGACAAAGAAAGAGTTGAAAAGAGAATTGCTATGTAACGAGGCCAACCAGATTCAAAAACAGGGAAAAGTTTTTTCACATAATCGATGCAAAGAACAGGGAAAGCAGCTATATTAATGACACCACTAAGGAATTTCCATGTACCCATTAAAGAGCCTGAAAATGGGCCGAAAGCTTTTTCGGCCCAAATAACAAAACCACCGTTTCCTGGATAAACGGTGGTTAATTCAGCAGTTATTAGAGCTTCTGGAATGCTCCAAATGAAAGGGAAGATGAGGAAGCCGAGAAGTGCAAAGAGGGGGCCGGCGGCTTGAACGGCGGGTTCTTCGCCGTATGGGCCGCCGGCTACTTCAAAATAGATGAGGAATATGAGAGGGATTAGGGTTAGTTTTTTTGTGTGTTGTTTGGGAATGGTGGTTGTTGGTAGGGTTGGAGCGGTGGAAAGGTTTTCTTCTCCCATTTTTTGGTTAGTTGGAATGAGAGAAAGAATGTGATAGTGGCAGAGATATAGCTGGACTTCAACGCATGATTAAAGGAACAGAGTCACGATACGATCTTCTATTTATTTTATTTTATTTAAAATTCCCACTTTATAGAGCTAAAAAATTCAATTTTTTTTTTGGACAAATTAAATTCACTTTTTTTCTATACTTTTTTAATGGATTTTATTAACATACTTTATCGGTATAAAATTATTTCATATACATTCAATAACATGTGGTAACGTTTATCAATAATATGAAGAAAAAAATCATTATTATTAATTGATGTGACAACACATACTGTGAATATACAAAATAATTGTAAATTAATTTCTTCAAAAAAAAAATATACACAAAAGTAACATTTTAATTAAATTATGTTTTAATAGTCACTTATTTATAACATCTTGGTGGAGCAGATGGAGAGGCTGGGGTGGATGGATGGGGGGCGGAGACGTCGTCTGTTTGTATGGGAAGAGAAGAGTATTTTGCTTTGTTACATAACATTGTTTTACAGGAGCATGTTCCTGACAAAATGGAAATGGTTACTTGACCCTATTAATTGTTACTCGGTGCTAGGTGTCTATCGCTTTTATACTACGTTCGATGAGCCTGTGGATAGGAACCTTGTTGTTGATGTTTGGCACAAGCATATCCCTTCAAAGGTATCTTTGTTCGTGTGGCGTCTCCTTTGCAATAGATTGTCTGCTAAAGACAATTTGGTGCGCAGGAGTATCCTTCAATTTGGTGGCATCGCGTGTGCATCCGCCTGTGGTAATTCCGAAACGGCAAATCATCTTTTTATAGGTTGCAGGATTGTTGACAGAGTTTGGTACCATGTGCGGACTTGGCTAGGTTTATCTTTCGTTGCTCCTAGTGTATTTCGACATCATTTTGTTCAGTTTTCTAATATGGCGGGTATGCCGCGATTTTCCCGCATATTCTTTAGAGTTATCTGGCTTGCTTGCATTTAGGTTATATGGAAGGAGAAGAACAACCGAATCTTTAAAAATGCGGCTTCAGATCCTTCCATCCTCATTGATAAGGTTAAGCTAAATTCTTTCTTGTGGTTGAAATCCAAACAAGTGTCGTTCATTTTCAGTTATCACGACTGGTGGAAACATCCGCTTCTTTGTATGGGTGTCCACGTGTAATTTTTTTAGATGTTTTTTATGGTGCCTTCGCTTTTATGGCACTAGTGACTTTGTAACTCTTCCGGGTGCTTCATTCTTTGTACACCTTGTGCAGGATGAACCACCGTTGGCTTGTTAAAAAAAAAGTCACTTATTTATTTGGATGAAATTCATATAAGTCTAAATATTATAAAATCACCATTAAATGTAAGATAAATATTAATTTGTTCTATAGTATTTTTTTTTTTAGGAAATTAATTTGTTCTATAGTATTATAATCACCATTAATTAAAAAATTAAGTTTTCTCCCATTTTTCTATGGATAAGACCACGCTGACTAAATTATGAGAACTGAATTTGGTAAAAAAAAGAGAGAGACAATAAGTTATTGTTTTTATTGTAATATTTATTATTAGCTGCAAAGAAATATGTTAACATATACTAATAAAAAATTGATGTGTTTTTTTTTAGGGATTTAATGTGGTTGAAAATTCAAAGAGAATTTAATAAAATGAGATAAAAAAAAATTATGGAGAGAGTATGTATTAGAGGATAAACATATTTTTTTCACTAATATTCATTTATGAAAAGAGACAAGAAATCATTAAAAAAAAGAGACAAGAAATCACTTAAAGATGTTTATATGGATTGTTTTACTACCTCCGACCCAAAATATAGGAGCCGTTTGTCAAAATTACGGAGATTAAGAAAGTTGGTTATGGTTGGTTATGGTATTAAATTTGTATATAATTACTATTATTTTTACAATTTTATCCTTAAGAGAGAGGGCTAATTTATGTTTTCAACATATTTATTGATGATTGAAGAAAAACATGCAAAATAAATAAGGGTATGTTGGTAAAGAAATAATTAATGTACTTAAAAATACCAAATGAGTCTTATAAAAAGGAACAATATTTTTTCTTTAAAAAGGTCTTGTAATTAGGGACGGAGGTAGTAGAATCATTTTCTGTGTTCGAATTCAATTTTGACATGCAGTAATGTGTATATTGAATTATTGATTAATTTGGTAATGATTTGCTGGAAGTAGTTAACTCCGGTGCATTGTATAACTCTTTGTAGAGTTTTTTTAGGGGATATTTAATAGAGTTTTATTTTCATTTTTTTATCACATGTAGAGTTTTAGATTTGTTATAAGATTCTTGTTTTTGGACGAAATACGTTAGCTTAAAATTTATTGAACTATAAGTGTTTCATCCTAAATTTTTTACTCCTATTTTAATCAACAAAAAATTCAATAGAATTGAATTAATTTTGCTTTATTTTTGACAATTTAATTTGTGGGCTAAAAATATGAGAAATGTTAACCGGTGCCCCCGGGACACTGGTTAAGGATACTAAATAGGAAAATTATATAGTAATTATTGCATTGAAAACTGTGTAATTAATCCATAAATAAGTTAACAAAGTTTCCTTTTATGGTAATAAATTCTTTTTTTTGTATGCTTAACCAGTGCTCCGGAGGCACCGGTTAGCATGACCCTAAAAATAATTAAGTCAATCTTAACTTTATGCGAGTTAAATGAAAGCCGACAAACTGGCATAGGAGTGCACAATTTCTTAATATCACACTACTCCCAAGAAAATGTGGCCATTGGAATTTAATAACTCTAGATTTGTTTTGGTACAGTAAAGAAAAAGAACATACTCTTTGATGGTGATGTTTGATATGATGCCCAAAATCAATATCGGTACCTAAAATCCAGCATTTGATTCAACAATTTTTAACTTTTAAAATATTTTTTATAAAAAAAAAAAAAAAAACTCTTGAAAGATTTTTTTAGAGAAATTTTTAAAAAGTGAAATTTATCATTTTTCGTCATTTCTTAATACAATATTTTTATTTTTGTTTTCTTAAACAATATTTTAATGTACTCTTTAACATTTCTCTTATCAAACCAAAATGAAAAAAAATCAATTAGTCGATAAAACCATTTTTAAAAATCTTGAGTAGTTGAAAGCTCTATTGACCATAAATATAAGAAAAGCCCTTAACTTTAAACTATGACGATACTAATAGTTTAACCATTTCAAGAAAGAAACATGCTATGTTATCTTTATTATCGAAAAACCACATGGCTATGGTGTTTTTAAATTGACCACATGCATGTTAAACAAATTCAATAGAGATATTTCTTTACTTGCTTCACACGAGACCAAACATATAAACTGCACTACATGACAAATCACTCGTTTATCAATGCACAACTGATACTTAATTAAGATAGAGCATCTGACCATAACTTACCAGGCCAGCCCAAGAGCCACGTGGCTTGAGCAAGGCCTTTTGATCACAAAATTTTAGGCTGGAAAAAAGCCTCAAAATATTTTAATTTATTTATAAATATATAATACGAAAATCTATGGAGTTGAGTTTGTAAAAGCAAAGGTCTCGTACCTTTTTTATTCAAGGTTAAACTCTTAACTCCAACAAATCTGTTTTTTATTATTTATTTTCATAAAACTTATGTAATTTTTAGGGAAATGCTAATATGTGTCCTTGCTAAGGACACATGTTAAGGTATTAAATATAGAAATTATGTATTGAAGTTGTGCCAATTTAATTCACAAAAGATTGAAATTTAATTTTTCTCATTAAATACTTGTTTTTAATATAAACCTTAACCCTTAGAGCATATGTTAGCATAATCCTAAAAAAAAATTATTATAAAAGGTCTCAAAATAAAAAGTGTTTTAGGCCTTAAAACTTGTCGGCGTGACTCTCGACTATAAAAAACAAATTGTTGGATGTATCATTTGGATTACATTCTTCCACACACAAAGATGATGGTGTACTTTACAACTTTTGCGTATTAAAAAGTATAATTAGCATTGGTAATAACATATAAAATACACATTAGTGACAAAAAACTTTTTTTTACTGAAACAAAGTTAGCTATTATCATTAATCAACCAATGTTCAATATAAGAAGGATAAGAATCAAAAATATGATGACTAGCCCAAGAACAGGCCGCCCTAGCTAAACTATGAGCAACCATGTTCGCTTGTGAGACAAAAACTTTTGAACAAAGACAAATATTAGTTACTCGTGGTGCCAAGTATGGAAAAATGCAAAAGAAAGTGTATCATCTTGTTTGGTTGACCATAAACTTGGCTACTGCATATAGTTGGAAATAAATCAGGCTATATTTAAGTTGAAGGTGACGGGTTTGACGGACGTGGTAGGCAAACTCATAAGGTTATCTTGATTGATTAATAGTGATGGTAGTGGAAAAAACGTACATATTGTTTTTTGTTTTGTTTTGAGTAATACATATTGGTTGACTAGTCATCTTTCTTGTCTTCAAAGAAGATTGTATATGTCAATTATAACGAGTTTAGACTTAACTGTTGTTAATATACTCCCTCCCTGCTTAATTATAAGAATCTATTCAGAAAAATTTGTCCTAAATATATATTCTCTTTCAATTTTTCAGATGTATTTATCGTTCTTTCTGCAAAAAACCTAATAACTTTCTCTTTCTAAATTCTAAATCCTCTGCCCTCTCTCTAAACCACATCTCCTCCTCCTTCTCCCTCCAATCCAAATACTCTTCTCAAGATGTAGATCGTTATTGGTGGTGGTGCGACGAGGCGCAACCCTCCGCATCACCTCATCGCTGGCTCTCCGACGGCCGTTCTGCTAGTGACCTTTTGGAGGTTGAAGCAACTGTTCACGGTGGTTCGTTTGTGACTCACAGTAGTATGTTGCGGTTTAGTCCCAGTGTTGGTTTCGTTGTAGGGTCGTAGTATTTGTAGCTCGATCTGATTTGTAGATCTGTCATGTCCGTCCTTGGTCGTGGTATCTACCTTTCTTGAGTTGTAGATCTGTTCGTTGGTTTTTAAGGCCGATCAAAATGGAAAGAAGTTTTAGAAGTAGAGGCATGTCTGGATGTGGTCAGCTTGGCGTAAACTCTGGTTTGGTGGTGTGCGCGAGTCCCTTTGCGACTGCACCATCTCCTTACGGGTCTGCCACGGTTGGCTTCCTCGCTGGTGGTTGTTCTTCTTGCTTCTCGTTTTGGTCTGTTGTGGTTTTAACGGTGACTAGTCCTTTTAAGCGGCGGCTTTGGCTTTCTAGCACTGTGGTTGTAGTTTCTGGTTGTTGCCTGCTCACGGTGTCACCTCTTTCCGGTGGCCGTCGGCGTGCATTCTCCTTATCAACGGTCGCAACATTATTACTATCTGGGTCGTGTTCCCGCTTCAGACCGGCGTCGCTGCCCGTGTTTTGTTGTTGGGTTTCGTCTTTCTAAGGATTTGTGTTTGTGTTGTTGTTGTTTTCATTGTGAGGTGGGTTGGCGGTGTAGTTTCTGCCCCTATCGCTGGTTTGTGGGTAAGTGGTTGGTGTTTTAAGTGAGGAGGTGGGCGCTTGTTGGGGTGATTTCCTTTAGAAGCAACCTCTGTTACACGGGTCCATGTTCGTCGTCACTAGCTCTCGTTTTGTGCTTTTTGGGTGGTTTAGGTGTTTACGGAGTTTGGAGGGTGTGGTCACGTTGTGTTGAGCCTTTTCCTTTTGATTTGTTTGTTGTTTAAACTTTGCATGCCATGTCTTTCGTCTTACATATTGTGTGCTGGTATACGGTGGGTCGGTTCATTTGGCTTCGAGATCGGGAGTCGAGGTCTAGCTGCAATCTTTGTTTGACTTGATTTGGTTTTCTCTGGTGTACCGGGGGCAAGGGGTGCCCTGCTAATTTGGTACTATAGTCTGGTGGGCCAATCACTTTTGATTCGAGATCGGGAGTCATGACTCAAGTTGGTTTTTGGGTTTGTGTTGTGCTCTTTCGGTGGGTCGGAGGTCGCGTGGTTTGTGATAGCTGCATGATCCTTCGGTTAGGTGCTCTTCGAAATGTGGCTCAGCTTGGGTGTTGGGGTCTGGGAGTTTTATTTTGAGAGTATTCTTTGTGGGTGAGTAGTGACAATGGGAGGTGGTGAATACCGTGTTTACAGTGCTTTTTTTTTTTAGGTTGTTTTAGGTGGTGACGTGTTTTGGTGGGTTTATCTTCATTGGTGTTTTTAGGTGGTTATGGTGTACCGCTATATGCGGCACCATTTGTATCTTGTTTCGTCCATACCTTGCGTCTTGCGGGGATGGCGTTTAATAATATTTGCCGATTCAAAAAAAAAAAATTCAGATGTATTTCTTATTTTATTTTTCAAATATAACACTAATTAATACTACTAGTTTATTTTGGAATATAAACAAGCTTCATACTGTTCAAAAACCAAAAAGAAAATTAAAAATAAAAATATATAGTTTATTGAAGAAAAATGGAAGGATTTAAAACAAACCTTGGATTGTTCGATGAGTTCGTCTTTTTCGTTTAGTTTTTTGAGCAGTGAAGTGTTCTGATCGCAGAGATTTTGTTCGGATTCTTTGAAGGCGCACCAAATAATGAGGTGCAGCAATCAAGAAGAAAGCTTGCCTTTCGAGATGACATCAAAAGATATTCTATTTTGTTGAAGTCTTTCTTGCAGATTAGTTGGCCAACCATAATTACCGGCATCGTTACATCACCCATTTCCAGTTCGGTTATTCTCGTTATAACCTCCACGTCAGGTTTTGAGTTTTCATTTGCAGCAAGACTCTCATTGCTAAGTCCATGTCCAATAAACCACATCTTGAATGAAGCACTTTCCACTTCCTCTTCAGAAGGGCAATTCTTGCTGAAACTACATAAGGTAATGATTGAAGGATATTTCAAAAGAAGCATCCTTCATACCAGAAGGGCCATTCTTCCTAAAATACCTAGGATTATTCCAAATGTAATCCTAAAATACCCAACAAAGATTTGGAACCTAGCTTCAGACCAAAATGTACCGGCTTCACAGGTAACCCAAAAACTTTCCTTTTTTGAACCGCCTCGGGGTTCTCGTTTAATCCAGGGAGACCATTGGCGTGTTCTGTTAGAATCAAAAATATTTTTCCAACAACGGTTGCATCTGCTAAAGGTAGTGTTATTCTCCAAAGGCCAATTTTGTTCTCGTGTTCTATTATTTGTTCTTTAGGAAGGGGACCTTGAATCTACAAACATGTATGATTATTTAAAAATTTGCAAAATTACAGAGTATATAAAATATATTAATAAGAAAAAAGTAAAACAGAGTCAGCTACACATGGTTTCATTAGTTCAAGTAAATGATATTATCGATAATAGATGCACCATGTCAATTAAAAGAGGATTCCATGTGTTTTTTTTTAACATTCAAAATGACATAAATTCAACAGCTTGCAGGTGAAAATATGACGCTCCGTTGAAGAGATTGTAATATAAAGTCAGTTACACAAGATTAATCAACATTAAGTTGGCCGAGTAGAACTTAACTCGGCTCCTTTAAGCAAAGCCTCGGATTCAATCCTCGTGGATGAAAAAAAAAGTGGTTGGAATTTGAGGCTCAAGGTGGTCCAGCTAGGTTCCTAGACAAATATTAATCATTGACAAAGTCGGTGAATACTTTGCACCAATAAGATTATCAAAATGTTACCAAAGATTACGTTAGTTTAAGTAAATCATATTATAGATGATATATCCACCATGACAATTAGAGGAGGATTCAATATTCTAACATTCCAAGTGACCTAAAGTAAACAACTTGCAGAAGCAGTGTGCAGATGAATATACATTGTTCAGCTGCAGAGTTTGTGGCATAGTCAGGAATGAGGATTACTCTATCGTGAATTATTCTTACGGTGTGACAATAGCTATATTTTTAACACACTGTAAGATATACACCAAGTTTGTTACAAATGTAGCTTATATGAAGACTAATAAAAAATGCAGTGAAAACATTGTAAACTAATCATTTGAACTAACAAATCTAGCAAAAATGTGTCCAAGAACAATATTCTGTCTGGTCTAAACCACACTCTATTTATAATTGTCTATGCTTCCGCCGTTGTGATCTTTTTTTTCTCGATTATTTTGATATATCATAACTTTTGATTGCTTCTAGGGTAAGACTACATACATCTACCCTCCACATGGGAGCCACCCTTTAGAATTTCTGATTGCTTATACACACCTATTTAAGAATTGCTCATTCTTCAATATGCATGGTAATATTAGTATAGAGTATGTAGACTATGGGAAAACACAACAAACATGGGTTGCAGACATTGACAATTACACTCACGATATTATTTGTTGTAACTACTAATCAGACATTGTAAAACTGATTTACACAAACATTCAACCAAATTATACCACAAGGCCCCTTTATTATGTTCCTAAATATCTCTACAAATATTTACATGATGAGATATTATTCGATGTACATTGTAAATAGAGTTTTACACTGATTGAGTATGTACAAATTAAATCCTTACACTAAATTCAATTCAGTAAACCTTAGTTACTACCTATGAAGCACTCATACGGACATCAGATATGAAGCTAACACCAGTAATAACCACACGCATAAGCGTCATGTATAGAAACATGTCATATACTAGACACACCTTTACTACAACTATTATGATATGATATATAATATTGAATTCATACCATAGGCTTTGCTCTTTTGGTCGCTTGTGCATTCTCTTGCTGAGATTTCTTCAACTCCATCTGATAAATAACCAAATCACGTTCCAACTCTTCAGCTCGCAAACAAGCCTCCCTCGCTTGTTCTTCAGCTTCATTCTGAAAATCAATCAACGCATCCTTATCATTTTCATAAAGCACACATTCCTTTTCCAAATTTCGATAATGTCCCAATAGATTCTCAGACTCTGCCGCCAATTTCAGATTCTCTTCAACGAACTTCTTTATCTCTAGTGCACTCGCACACTTTTCATATTATTCAAAAACCAAAAAGAAATTTAAAATAAAAATATAAAAATTATTGAAGAGAAATTGAAAGATTGATTACAAACCTTTGATTGTTCAATGACTTTTTCTTTTTCCTTTAGTTTTTTGAGGAGTAAAGTGTTCTGATCGCGAAGATTCTATTCGAATTCTATAAGGAGGACCAAATAATGAGCTGCACCAGTCAAGATGAAAGCATGATTTTCGAGATGATATCAAAAGATATTCCATTTTGTTGAAGCCTTTATTGCAGAACATTGGGACCAAATACAATACATGGAGTGCAAACTCCCTCCTTTGGTAAATTGTTTCTTTGGCGAAGAAGTACAAGAGCACACAGAATCATAATAACCAGTATCGTTACATAACCCATTTTCGGTTTGGATATTCTCGTTATAACTACTATGTCAGGTTTTGAGTTTCCATTTGCAGCAAGACTCATTGCTAAATCCATGTCCAATATACCACATCTTGAATGAAGCACTCTCCACTTCCTCTTCAGAAGGGCCATTCTTGCCGAAACTACATAAGGCAAAGACTGAAGGATATTTCAAAAGAAGCATCCTTCACACCAGAAGGGCCATTCTTCCAAAAATACCCAACAAAGATTTTGAACCTAACTTCAGACCAAAATGTACCGGCTTCACAGGTGACCAAAAAACTTTCCTTTTTTGAACCGTCTTAGGGTTCTCGTTTAATGCGGGGAGAACATTGGTGTGTTCTATTAGAATCAAAAATATTTTTCCAACAACGGTTGCATCTGCTGAAGGTAGTGTTATTCCTCAAAGGCTAATTTTCTTCTCGCATTCTATTATTTGTTCTTTAGGAAGGGGACCTGAAATCTACAACATGTATGATTATTTAAAAATTCGCAAAATTAAGGAGGATGTAAAATATATTAAAAAGAAAACAAAGTCAATTACACAAGGTTACATTAGTTTAAGCAAATGATATTGTAGATAACACATACACTATGTCAATTAAAAGAGGATTCAATGTTTTAACATTCAAAATGACCTAAATTCAACAGCTTACATATGAAAATACGATGCTCAGCAGAAAAGATTGTAATATAAAGTCAATTACACAAGATTAATCAACATTATGTTGGTTAGTAATGTTGATTAATCTATCGGAATTTACTTAAACTAAAATCAACAACTTGCACAAGCAATTTGCAGATGAATATACAATGTTCAGCTGAAGAGATTGTGGCCTAGTAACAGGAATGAGGATTACTCTATCCTGAATTATTCTTAGGGTGTGAATATAGCTACATTTTTAACACTCCACAAGAAGATATACACCAAGCTTGTTACAAATGTAACTTATACGAAGACTAATCAAAGATGTAGTGAAAACATTTGTTAATCCATCATTTAAACGAACAAAGCTAGCAAAAATGTGTCCAAAACAATATTCTCTCTAGCTTAAAGTCTAAACCACAATCAATTTATAATCATCTATGCTTGTGCCGTTGTGATGTTTTTATTTTCATCCATTATTTTGATATATCATAACTTTTGATTGCTTTTAGGGTAAGACTGCATATATCTACCCTCCTCGAACTCTACCTTATGGGAGCCACATTTAATGGGTCACCATATATAATTTCTGATTGCTTATACACATATTTAAGAATTGTGCATTCTTCAATATGCATGGTATTAGTATAGAGTATGTCAACTATGTGAAAACACAACAAACAACAAACATGGATTACAAACACAATCACACATTTACAATTACACTTGTTAATTTGTTATAATTGTTAATCAGACAATGTAAAACTGTTTTACATATACATTCGACCGAATCATACCACAAGGCCACATTAATATGTTCCTAAATATCTCTACAAATATTTATATGATGAGATATGATTCAATGTACATCGTAAATAGAGTTTTACGCTGATTGAGCATGTACAAATTAAATCCTTACACTAAATTAAATTCAGTAAACCTTAGTTACTACCGCCTACCTATGAAACTCATACAGACACCAGACATAAAACTAACACAAGTAATAATTTGAAAACATAGAAGTGATTGAATTTGAATGTAACCATATGTGTGTGGGTGAGTGTCATCTATAGATACATGTCAGACACTAGACACGCCTTTAATTTGTTTAATCTCAAATAGTTTATTATAACTATTATGATATATAACATTCAATTCATACATACCATAGGTTTTGCTCTTTTGATAGCTTGTGCATCCCTTCTTTTCAAATCAGCAAGAGCTAAAACAACCAAAGAACCATTCTTTACTGAAAGTGAGGTTAGTTTTGATAGGTTTCGACCACTTATGGCTATGGGTCCAATGTTTTTGTTTCTACTGATGAAGCTATTGCTGTTGCTATAATCAATTTTGTTCAAATTTCTTTGCTTCCAAAAAATAGTTCTGATTCACCAACGCTATTGTTTGGAAATGAATATCCGAAAAGATTGAATAAAAATGATAAAAAGAGAGGTATTGTGAAATACCTCATATTTTTTCACATATTTAATCTATCTTGAAATCATAATGCCAAGTCTCGAACTTAGTTTCACGAGGTTGAAGTATTTATCTTTCAATCAAGTGACCTCTCAGCAAACTTGGCAGCACAATCTACATCAAAAATGTATTTATTTATTGGATTGTATTTTATCATTATGATATTAAAAATTGTACTTTGGTGTCACTTGTAAAACACACGATGTTAATCTCTCGATTGTATTCAGAATTATATTGATCATCACTTATATAATGGGGTAAAATTATTATTGATCAAACATTACTTATCGCTCGATCTCAGTTGTATTCTCAATTATTAGGATTCTCTTAACTATGGGTGAATTAAATTAGAATTCTCTTAACTGATGGGTAAATTAAAAATCAAAAGCATCGTGAAGCTTTGTTTTACCTCTCTTTTAACTAAATATGAGTAATAGTTAATAATTAATTTTGGAACACTATTGTTAATTTTATGATTTAAAAGATAAATTCAATTTTAAACAGTATTTTATGTGACTAAAAATAGTCTTTCATCAGCTTTAATAATTTTCTATAATATTTGTTTTATTTCATTTTTCCTCAACATTTAAATGCATATGTAAAGAGTTTTATGTCATTTAATCTATTAAAATCATCAGCAATTGTCATGCAATTACAATCGAAAATCTTGAAAGGGTAACCAATTTTTTATAAAAAGTTGTTGAATCAATAACACGTAAAACCAACTTGGTTAAACTTAACTTACATTCCGAATTACTATAGGCTCTTTTTTCTTAGGGACTTGGGTTAACAACAAAAAATCAATTACATGACAATGAGTAGAAATGCTCTCAATTTTTCTTCAAAAGAATGCTCTCAATTTATTAAAAGAAATGACATCAATATTTCGATAATTTTGGTGTATAAATGTTCATTTAATGTCATAAATTTCTTATGTACATTTTTTGTATTTTTTTGTTTCTTTTTTGAACGAAAGAGGGCCTAAGCCCAATATTTTTTGTATTTTATTATACATTCCTAAATGGTAATGGATTCTCCTCTCTCTTTTGAAAAATTAATCTTTACTCGTAAAACCATACCCTGAACTGCATAACTATGTCGAGGTTTTTCAGGCACATATCACCCACTGTTTTTTCATGGTTTTAAGAATCAAAACCAACTTCAGCAAAAGAAAAATATAGTAACTGTGTCAAACTACATATAAATCACTTTGAAAGATCATCAAAACAGTTGTCTAGTTGGAGGATGATGAATCTAGACAATGGTGGTGACGACATTTACAGAGTTACTTTGCAAGGGTGACAATGCTTGTCTAGGTGATACTGAATCTAAATCATCAAAATCAACCTTCTTCGCCATCGAGCTACTTGTCTTCGAACTGGACTTTCTCTTGTTTGACTGCAAAATGCAAATAAATTATTTAAAAGGAGGTGCGAAATTAAATGAAACTGAACAGTCTATGCAATCCTCAACACACCCCTATGATTCTTACCTTGGCAGATGTACTATTGGTAAGCTTCCCACCAGATGTATGACTCCTTTCCTTGTATTTCATCACTAACCTTCTGTTCTCCTTTTCCAACATGCTATTATCAACAGATAGTAGTTTGCCCTATGGTTTACACCAAGCCAAGTCAGTCATTCCATCCATATTAATCCAAAAACTGGAAAAAGTTGACAATAAAAGGGGGCCAGCAATCCTCACCTCCTCTTCAGCTCTGTCGAGGTTAATCCTTAGATGCTCTTTGTCCTTTTCTAGAGACATCAATTCAGCAACAAGAGACAATACTCTCTGAGTTGATTGTTTTAAGCTACAAAATCCAAATGATAATTAGGGTTCTAAGAGTTGTATGTCAAATATAAACTATCCTGATTGTTACATGTTTACTGCAGTGTTATTAATAGCATATTGTGGAAAATAGCGGAAAGCCTAAAATCCACCGTGATTTAGTGGATAGCATGCAGGAAAGAGGCAGAAACTGCATAGCGCTAAGTAAGTCTATTTGGTTGTATATTTTATGTATTGAAAGATTTACAAATTATGATGAATATAGAGTAATACTTGATTAATCTTCAGTTTTTTCTATTATAGAAATAGTTTGTCATGTTTGACACACATGCAGTTTCTTCAATTTTAATCTTTTAAAAATCCCCTAAGATTCTCATTTTTTTTCGCTATTGTTGCTACATCAGCCATCAGAAACCGGAGTAGTAGCCGCTACTGCCCTAATAGAGGAGAAACTAGGACGGTGTCGTGGTTTCCTTAGTAGATTCATCAAATCCCACTAGATTATAGCGCTATAGTGCCGCTATCACCACAATTTTACAACATTGGTTAATTGTCTAGAACATGGCATCAGAGATAAAAATTGGCTAAAAGAATAATGTAAAAATAAGGAAACTTGACAAGAGAGTAAGAGGAACAAAGAACTTAAAGCCTCACCCGCTCCACATTGACAGCAGCTTTTTACAATGCCCATTTTCACTATTTGCAACCAAGAATTCATATGTAGAAGACTCGTCTTTAGTAGCAACTGTTGCCAAAAGAGAGTCAAGCAAACTCTCATCCCCATGTGTGCTTCCCGAAGAAGAGTCAACCTTAGTAAAATAAAGTAAATATCAGTAGCTAACATTCATGACCAAATGATTAACGCTTGTGAGAGCCACCTAGCCATATTTCGAGATTAGAGAGAAAGGGTAAAAATATGAAATTATAAACAAGACTATTCCTATTCTAGTAGTAGTAGTCCAAGTTGGGTCCTGACTTAGAAGTACCACAATTTGGCATGGTTATATGCAGTGTGTAACAAAAATAATTTCAATGTCTCATGATACTAGTGGGAGTCAAAATTAGATTAAGCAGTATGTTGGATGTTAGATGAAATGCATTGCAGGTTAAATCACAAAGCTCAGCGAAATTATTAAAATACTGCCAATTCCAAATTTAAATGAGGGTAAGCATGTATACTTAAGAATGGTGGGAAAGAACTTAGCTATTGCATAACAACCTGAGTGAATGTACTATCAAAGCTTACATTTTCTTGTTTTGAATACTAGAGTTCAATCAATTAAGCTCTTTTACCAAATACTCAGTGATGGAGCCGGACTTCGAAGTCTTGGGGAAAGAAATTCGAAAAATAAAGGACACCATCAATTAAGAGGAAAAATTATGTTACCACAGGTAAGGACTTATGAACCATGTCTGGTTTGAATCCTAATATGTCAGAACTTATCTTGTTTCATTGTCTAACATTCTTCAACTAAAACTAAGCATGGTATCGTTATTAGGGTGTAAATTAGTCCTACAAGTATTATTAGAATTTAAAAATTCAGCATGAGCCCAACCCACTGTATAGCATCAGGGTGTATCCATCCCAGCAATTACTCAGTCAAAAGCTAATCCATTTAATCAAATTTCCTACTAACCAATCCATATCATCCCTTACAGCATCTCTCTCTCTCTCTCTCTCTCACACACACACACACACACTCACATTCACACACTGAGACTGAGAGACAAGGGATCAGGTTCCTCTGCAGGTTGTTTAGAATTAAATTTGATCCCATCCCTTAAGGCTTTGTTTGGAAGTTGAGTGATGGATGGCAAGAAAAAGAAGGGACGGTAAACTACCACCATGTATGAATATCGAAAACTCCCAATATGAGAAAATTTAAAAATATAGTAAAGGAGGCTTTTGGATAGCATTTTGAAATTTCTAAAATCCCAAATAAGGGAAGGTTTGACCATAACCCTTTCCCTTCCCTTCTCCTCCCTCACTAAAACAATATCCCAAATGAAATAACCCTAAACAACTTGTTTTGAAACCTAAAAACTATTGATCATAATAAACTCTACACATGATACAGTTGTTCAAAAACTCTAGATGATTTGTATCTCACACAAATGATAGGGTTGTCAACCTATGAAGCACTGACACATACACTTCAACACCAACAGTAATTTAAGAAAATTACATAATTGAATGTAATCACATATGTCGGTATCAAACCCACACACACTTCGATTAGAAGTGTCAGTGCTATAGAGCTCTCAAGTCTCAAGATTGAACGTATGACTTAAAGAACTACATACACCAATGATTACGGTATGTATTCATAAAATCTTGATAAAAATCAAAGGCAACACATATAACAAAAACCATTCCCTAAGCAGCACGACACCACTAATCAACTAATATCTCAAAATAACAACTTCAAAAAAGAAAAGAATGAAAGAAAAGGAAAAGAATGATACCAATTCATTCTCATGGCGACATTTCTTCAACTCCAATTGATACACAGCCAAATCACGTTCCAACTCCTCAGCTCGCAAACACGCCTCCCTGGCTCGTTCTTCAGCTTCATTCTGAAAATCAATCAACGCTTCTCTATCATTATCATACAACGCACATTCCTTCTCCAATTTTCTACAATGCCCCAACAGATTCTCACACTCAGCAGCTAATTTCTGATTCTCCTCAACAAACTTCTTAATCGCCAACGCATTCACACACGCTTCATACTATCCAAAAACCAAAAAAGAAAATCAAAGATTAAAAAAAAAAAACTTATTCCTTGAAAAATAAAATAATAGTAATTATGAAAAGATTGAAAAGAAACCTTGGATTGTTCAATGAGTTCGTCTTTTTGTTTTAGCTTTTGAAGGAGTGAAGCGTTCTGATCGCGGAGATTTTGTTCGGATTCTATGGAGGTGCGTAGCTTGATGTCGAGGGTTTGGGAGGAGATGGGAAGACCTAATGAGTGGTCGATGGATTGTTTGATGAAATCGTCGATTTCGGGGGGAAGAGACATGGAGATGTTGTTGTTATTGGTGATGATGAAAGTTGAAAAATGAATCGCTGGAAGTGAGAGTTGTAGAGGGAAATGAAAATTGAAGAGATGCGATGCGATGGTGAAAATTCAAAAGTTTTGAAATTGAAATCTCACGAGCCGTTGGGTTTCTTTTGACACCAGTCACTTTCTTTTGTAATAAATAAAGTGGCTGATATATCCAAAAAAAAATTAAATTAATTCAACAATTGATGTATTTGAATCATAATATAGTTTAAATTACATAAGTTATTTAATAAATTTAAAAGTAGTTGTTTATAAACGTGATCGGAGGAAGTATATGTAACGATTAAAGTTTGAACATCGAAACAGTTAAAGTGATTTTTTTTTTTTGGTTACAATTAAAGTGAAATTTAGTATTAATAACAGTATTAAGTTAATAATAATGTATTATGTATAACATTTCGATAAAGACTACAATAATACGATTGAATAAATCAAATTAAAATCAATTTCAATATCAAAAATCAAGCAACAACATTTGCACGTGTCCATGTTGAAGAAAAACTACCTACGCACATTTGCAATAAATCAAAATATTGTACAAAAATCATTGATTTTTAGCACAACTTATCTTACATTACGAAATACTTTGGATATACTACATTTGAAGTCAAATTGGCATCTTGAACATTTTCATCCGTTGTAAGCATCTTCAATCCATCTCTGGAGGTAACTCTTGATATTGCAACATATAACTGACCATGTGAAAACACATGACTTGGCAAATATATCTCAACTTTCTTCAGAGATTGTCCTTGACTTTTGTTAATAGTCATTGCGAAAGAAACAACTATCGAAAACTGTCTCCGTTGAAATTTGAAAGGTATCATGACATTAGAAGGAGTAAGAGATAATCTTGGTATAAAAAAATTTCTTGCATATATTGCTTCGAAATATGACATTTCCTTCAGGCACAAATTTACCCATTCTAGTTATGATTAGTCTTGTGTCATTGCATAATCCTGATCTTTGATCTATATTCCTTAACAACATCACTGGAACACCAACCTTTAACCTGAGTTTGTGATTTGGAAGACCATGTCTATAAATTGTGTTGAGAAATTCAGGAGTGTGGACAATATCAATTGCATCGCCATTCGGGTTTGTTGATAACGACGAATCATAACTCAGATACATTTTTGCTTCACATGGAATCAAATCCAACATATAATCGTTTATTTGTCTGACAATTGAATTCTTTGGAGTTAATATGACCTTGTCTTGAAAATAAGCTATATCAGTCATGCAATGTCAATTAAACTTCTCTAAATAGCGGCAAAAAGAGCATTGTAAACGAAGTGCATCAATAAACAATAAAAACACAAAAACTAACAAACAACAGTATCATATGACCTTAGTATGTGAATCGATCTAAAGAAATTTATTACTTAAAAAAAACATGTCAATTAAACTTTTCTAAACAACGGCAAAAAAGATCAATGTAAAGGAAATGCATCAATAAACAAAAACACCACAGAAACTAATGGAGAGCATTAGCATATGACCTTCATATGTGAATCAATCTAAAGAAATTTCCTACTTTAAAAAATAATAAAAACATGCAAGGTCAATTAAACTTGTCTAAATAGCGGCAAAAAGAGCGTTGTAAACAAAATGCAGTATAAGAAAATACATCACAAAAACAAACAGTCATCAATATCATATGATCTGAATATGTGAATAATATAAAGAAATTTCCTACTTTAAAAAATATTGTCAACATATAGGCTCACACTTTTCATATGCCATAACTAATGTAGGAAAAAACCAACACATACACCAGAACATAAAACCTTGTCGTAGCTATGACAGAAATGATGTGCCTCAATAACAACATGCTTAAATGAAATGGATGTCACCTTTCAAACAATGAAGTGCAAATAGAGTTTCAAACTCACGGTAAGACATGGTAGTATGCTGCTGATTTTGGCAAGACAAAAGGATTGAAGGAGGGTGGCGAGATTTCTAGGTGTGTGGCCTCTATATAGAGAGAGCCAGTTCAAGTTTTGAGTAGTTTAAACATTAATATGAAGTATTAAGTTGAGTAGTTGGCAGCACAAAGGAGACTTTAATGATGACATGTCTACACTTGGGAGGGAAATTCAAATTTGAAAACTTGAAATCAGCATTAAATGGTGGTACCAAAGCTTGCATAAGACACCAATGAGACTTTAATGATTACATGTCCACACTTGGGAGGGAAATTCAAATTTGAAAAAACTTGAAATCAACATTAAATGATGGTATCAAAGCTTGCATAACACACCTAGGAGACTTTAATGATGACATGTCCACACTTGGGAGGGAAATTCAAACTTAAAATCACCATTAAATGCAACATTAAATGATGGTACCAAAGCTTGCATAACACACCTAGCAATTGTGTTTGGGAGGGAAAACAAAAAAGCAATTAGGGTTAAGCATTTGCTTGACCTAATTGGCTTTTATAATAAGTATGATTATTATTAAGATAACTTATATCCTTAAACCGTGCGTAAGTAGTTTTTCTTCAACTTGGACATGTGCAAATGTTGTTGCTTGATTTTTAAAAGTGATTTTAATTTGATTTATTTAATCGTATATATTATTGTAGTCTTTATCGAAATGTTATACATAATAGATTTAAACACGTCGACGACTAATGATATAGATAATCTGATGCTTATGTATGAAACTCGAAACAAACCCGTGCATCGCACGGGTTAGGATCTAGTTTGACTAAACAAAAAAATTAGTCTAGATTACAAAATAATAATTGTTTGAACCCTAATGTATGTACACCATCCTATCACGCTAAATTTTTCTCATAAGAAAAAAGAGCGGTTCAATCCCTCAATATATATTTAGTCTTTTTTTAATTTGAGGTAAAACAGTTTTTAAATGTAGAGAAAATAATCTAGACCTTGTGAATTTCACCATTGGATATGGTCAATCAAATTGGAGAGAGATAAGGGTAAATTATGTTTGTTTAAGATTTTAAAAAGAATGAAGTTAAATTTTGTTTGTTTAGTATCATAAAAAAAAAATCTTTTAATAAAAAGTTCCTTATTTTTTCAAAAATAAGTTTTGACAAAGTAACTAATAATAGATTTTCAATTTATGGTTGAAAATAAATTTTTTTAAAAAAAAACTCAAGCAAACGGTCAAAAATATATGTGGAAATGTTTATACTCTCATTTTTATTTGTAAAAGATTGAACTATTGATTAAACGGTCATGCTAACTTGTACATTTAGGGCACATGTTAAGGTTTCTACATTGAGCAAATATTTATTGAGAAACATTAAATTTCAATTCTATGAGAAATAAATTGGCATAATTTACAATGCATATTTTCCATCTTTATATCCTTAATATGCACCCTTAGGGCACACGTTAGCATTTCCCTTAATTAAATATTAGTGTATTTTTTTTCTTCTTATTTATCGATGAGAGACTTAATCAAGTCATCGCCTTAAATTTATCTAAACAAAAATCCTTAATTACACTTTTGTTCTCTAAATGTCGCGGATAAATGATATTTTTTCAACCATTTTGAGACAACTTTCTCTTTGATACTCAGATTATGTTTTTACTTTATTTCTTTGTTGCTTTGTTTTTCGTATCAATACCTACTTTTATTTGTAAATTTATGATTGACATCAAAGTTGTCACACAAATGATTATTCAAATAACACACCTCAATGTTGTGATTGTTTAATTTTAACGCAAACATTGTTCACATAAGAGTCAAGCATGTTATGATGGTCCTCCAAGGCTGGTTGTGGCATGAACTATCCATCAAACTTGGATCCACGAATGGATCAACTCCACCAATCTACAGTCGCACAAGCGTCAAGTATAAATGATTGGCCACTACTTCTCCCAACATACGAGTTTCTCGCGCGTCTATTCGGATTCTAAAATCTGGAATATTTCGACGTGATTTTGGATGTTCTATGAGATATTTATGTCGTTTGGATTTAATAATCCGAATCGTATAGGGTACGCAAGAAGCTCATATGATAGAAAAAGACGTATGTCATTTGAATTGTATAATCCGAACCAATAGGACGTAAAAAAAACTCATACGTAGAAAGGAAGGGAAAAAAAAACAGCCTAAACGATTTGTCTTCACAATAGGTCGACCCTAGCGGTCCAAATACGAACATATCAAAACCACGTGGAAAAAATGTTTGTTTAAAGCTTCCCATAAACTTTGCAACAACATGTAAACAGTGTCCACTTACCACTATCTCCGTTCTTAAATAATATAAGTCAATTGTCATACGCAATTACGCACCCATAATTGGACTGCTAGTTATATAAACATCCACATTGGCAAATTGTTCAAATGGTAGTACCAAATATTCACGTTTTGATGGCAAACACAATCTTCACTCAAAAGTCAACTTGCTTAACCTTAGGGATATTTGGTAGATATCAAGCTCCAAAGGTTGATAATTCCAATCATTATCTGAGATTCAATTCCAAAATCCAACATAATTTATCTGTTCCACAACACAATCATGGATTTAGAATTCAAAAACACAACCCCAAAAGAAAGATGCACATAAAATCTTGGTCAATTTTCTGCGCTAGAGAACCACAAGAAGCACCCACTTTGGTTGATCGCTTTCGTGATCATTGGTAACTCGTTTTCATTTTCCAAAAAAAAAAAAAAAAATTATATGTAATTGACTTTTCTTGTCCCTTTTGATTTAAACTGATTTTGCATTTGATGAAGATATAAAGAGTTATTTTTTTTCTAACAATCAATGACAAAAAGTTGAAAAAAGACATTCTCTTGCAGGAATTCTTGGATCCTTGGAACAATATTCGCCATACTCCTATCCTTTATTACCAGAGGGAAATGGGGACCTTTGCTACTACTCAAAGGTAATAATAGATCAATGTTTACAACTATCATAATCACACTATCACTCTCTCATCAATTTACAATGCGGTGTTAACTGTTAAGGATGTAGGTAACAATTTTTTTTTACTTTCTAGTTGTCTTCAAAGAAAAGGTGTGATATGAAGCAATGACATATTTTAATTTGATATAAGTATAAAATTAATTTATACATTTTTTTTGGAGGAGCTAAATAGTCTTTTCTTTTCATTAATGAATTATATTCGAAATTTTCAATTGAATTAAAATTTGGTGATACCTTGTACTAAAAAAAGAGATACCACCAAAAATTATGGATAATTTATTCAACAATCAATAAAAATTAATCACACTAGTCAATTTATTGGTGGTACTACTTATGCGATTAATAATTTCTTTGGTTGTTTAATAATCAACCACAATTCTTAAAAAATAAATAGAATTTTTTTACAAAATATTCATTCTTTTTTTTTTTGACCGAACAAAATATTCATTCTTTGTGTGTAGAGAAAGTTGAAACAACAATAGAAAAATCAGAACAAGTAGCAAACGTTGTGGAAGAAGTGGCTGAGAGGGTGGACAAGATGGCAGAAAGAACTGCAAAGAATCTTCCAAAAGGAAAACGACGAGTTGTTGCTGAATTTGTTGAAAACGTAGCAGAAGATGTAGAGAAGATTGCCCAAAATGCAGAAGATGCGTTAGAAAAGGTTTGAATCAATGTTTGGATGATATATACTACCAATTAGTTATTATTTTTTAAATTAAGAAACTACCAATTACTTTTAAGAAACATATTTTATACGTCCATGGGTTTTTAGAAATATTTTACTATTTTTAAAATTGAATTATTTTTTTAAAGACATTCTTTACGTCTCAGTTTCTGCTTAGTTTGGCATATATGACATGTCTTTGTCCATTGGTGGTCCCCGTTTTGGATATAATATAAAAACTTGTGATATGCTTGTTCATTGGTTGTCCAGATTTTGGGTAGAATATTACGACATTTGATAATTAGGTGTAATTACAACGTTTCAAATGTAATTACATTTTTAAGGGAATTGTGAACGCTTATCCTTTGACAAATATTAAAAAAAAAAATCAAATGTTAATACATTTTTAAGAGATAATTGCAAAACACTTATTCTTTGATTCTTTGATAACCATTGATGGATTATCTCGGTTAAGATTAGCTAAGACTGTGTCAGGAAAAGAAAATGATTGGTGTACTATAACATTTTTAAGAATATGGGGTTATGGTAATCTGTAGTTTGGTCAAGAGGTAACTCGTGTGAATGTGCTAGCTAGTTTTATTATAGTGATGAGTTATTTTGTTTGACTTGCAGGTGGAAAATATGGAAAAGGAGTTGGAATCATTCATGCAATCTTCCACTCATCATCATGAAAAACTTATCTCCCCTACAGAATCTAAAGATAAAAAATAGACAAAGAAACCACTTTTCGAACCATATGACATTCATGTTCCACGAACAAACAATACGAAATTTCAACATATATTTAGATTCATTTTGAAATTGTTTCTATAATGTTGTCTGGTGATAGTCGTTAATTTCTTTTTGTTTTTATTTCTTACATTTTATGGATAACACTAACAACTCTCATTAGAGCATTGTTATAAAATAAATTTCAAAAATGAAAATTTTATTTTGAAAATATAAATCAAACACTTCCAAAAGTAATAAATATATGATTCTTCATACAAAATTTATCTTGTTTGATTCTTTAACACAATGATTTAGGGGTTATTGTGAGGGTCATTCCATATGGCACAAATGACCTCTTCTTCTTGGTAGCGAGGTAGTTGAGATTGAGAGACAACTTTTTGAAGAGATGGTAGATGAGGCTTAAATCAATATCAATCACATTTTTAAAACTTTCAGACTTGATAAGTAGAAAATGGAGAGTGTAGGATTTTTGTACGATCACTAATATTTGAGGACTTGCAAATCTCTTTCTGGTTTTTAAGAAGCTAAGAGATAAAACCATCCTTGTCAACATGTGAGAATGCCAAGTATTATCAAAATACTATTCTTCTATATGAGGGAATTTTTAGGATTTTCCTAAGGGTTCTTGTTCTAATTTCCATTATTACACGTCTAAGGCTATGTTTGTTTCAAAGGAAAGAAAGGTGAGGGAAAGAAAGAGTTTCAGTTGTTTGGAACTCTACAAAATGGTTAAGGAAAGAAAGTATATGCATGGGGCCCACGTTGGAAAACTTTCCAACCACTTATGGACGGAAAACTTGAGAACACACAAGTGTTTTGTTACAATGTCCAAAATGCCCCTACTTTTATGTTTCTTTTTTCTTCAATTCATTGCCTAACTTTTTTTTATAAATATTTCACCTCTTAACTTTTTTGTTATGCGATTGATCTGTCACATTTTAATTTTACGTCGAACTGTAAACAATTGTTTATTGTTTATTCTTCAAAAAATATTATTTATTGTTTATATAATAAAATACTACTACTATTATATTTGCTTAAGGGTATTTATGTCAATTACTAAATGTAGGTCTTTCTTTCCTCCAACTTTCTATCCCACTTTCTCTCGTATCAAACAACCCAAATAATCCTCCCACTTTCTACTCTTTTTCTTTCCTTAGACAATCTTTCATTTCTCATTCTTTCCTTTTACTTTCTTTTGTCATCCAAACAAAGCCTAAGAGTTGAAGTAAGTGTGGTTATTTCCTTGTTAACCTCAACTTTCCCATAGAATTCCCTAATTAGGACAAGGTATAATTCTTCTTTGATTTGCATCATAGGAGTCCATCTCTTTTGGTCTGTGAGTTCATTGATGTTCCAGCCAACACTTGGCAAACTTTCAAAATCATATACCTTTTTGCTAGCAATAGCCATGATTTCCTAGTTCTTCTTGAATTTTGCTTCTTTTTTAACCTTTTAGGCTTACTTCTCAGAAGTTAGAGGTTCAAAATTTTTTAAATGTTTGATTTTTGGTGGTGATGGCTTGACAACTTCTTTCTAATCATTAGAATCTAATCAAATATTAACAAGATCACCCTTTGGTGCCTTATGATGGTTCAAATCAATATTCATCCTGAGATCAATGAATTGAATCAGAGTTCTAATGATTCAAATCAATCTTCAAAGCAACCCAAAACTCAGATTTGCACTATTGATTCAAATCATTAAAAGTATGATTCGAATCAAACGTGTATTTTTAGTTTTGTTGAGCCAAACTTGTTCCTATCTCAATCACTTATAAATACTAGCCTCCTCTCGTTTTTGCCTTCATTGAATCAAATTACAAAAACGCTCTCAAGTCTTTTTTTCTCTGTATCTCTCTCTACAAATTTCTTCAGATATTTGAGATCTAGATTGATTGGATGATATATAATAATTGTAAGTTTGGTTTCATTCAAGTATCTTGGTGTGGCATCAAGGAGTTAAAGCAAAAGGAGGTACTTTTCACCTCAAAAAAGAATTGTGGGGGTTGTTTCTTAAACAATAGGGGTTCAAGGGGATCAAAGTGAGGCAATGGCGAAGAGGATTTCTTGGATAAGAAGATTAAAGGAGTTGTAAAGAAGTTGCTCATGGTTTAAGGTACATTTTGAAGGTGAAAAAAACACAAGAAGGGGGGTTGAATTGTGGTTTCTTTTTCTTTTATCATAAATTGAAGTCACTGTTCAGAACCTGATAGAGTTCAGCTTCTGAAGTGATGTTCAGAGTCTAAATGCAGCGGATAAGTAAAGAGAGAGAGAAGAAAGACACAAAGCAATTATACAGGTTTCTTCCACAAAGAGGAAGTAGTCCTGTCCCCTTTGCACTTCCAAGGAGAGTTCACTAAAATCAATATCTGATTACAACTGCTCACTGCTCAAAATAGCAAGAGACTTCAAACTACTCAAGCACAACTGTAAGAGATTTCCTATGCTCAAGAACAAAATCAAGAGACTTCTTATGCTCAAGCACAACTGCAGGAGACTTCTATTCAAACAAAATTACAAAGAAAATTGTTGGAGGTTGAACACTTGATATACAATCAGTGGTGTTCCAATACAAATCAGATACAGACTCTTAAGACTCTAGAATTTCTAAGATATGAAAGTTGTTAAGAAATTCTAAGTGAACTTTTGATGTGGAACAATTTCCGCAGAGTTTCGGCACTTGTAAAATTGTTGTGAGAGTCTTTTTAATTCTTCAAGTCTTCACTCCTTTATATAGAGGTGTGAAGGAGACGTTGTTGATTGTCAGCACATCAAAAAGAGTCATTTGAAACTTGATCAAATCACCAATGATATGTTGCTTGATTTGGTTATTGTCCTATGAAGAAACAATTTCAAACCCATTCCATGTATAGAGGAATACCAGCGTAGTCACATTTGTTGTTCTTGTACTATTGCAGACACAAAACAGAGTAGTGGAGATAGTGGTTGTACAATTGTACTATTGTCCTTTTTTCAACGTTCTCCAAAGAATAAGCATCCAATGACTTCAAATTCCTCTGAATTAGCCATTGCTCTCAGGCTTTTATTTCTTCTGCAATGATAGGCATGATAATAACATTTGAACAAACTTTGAAGCTTCCAGTCCTCTAGTTTCTGATGACGTCAACTTCTGATGATTTTCAGAACCTCTTGTCTTCAGAACCTCTTTTCTTCAGACCCTTCCTTGCAACTCAAGCTTCCTTTTTGTTGATTCCATTGCTCTCATTTGTTCTTCCAAAACCTATGCTTGAATTAAAGACACTAAATTTTTGTCTATGGTCCTACTCACTTGAACAAATATTAGCATATCCAATTGACATTTTTTAATACCTTGTTATCATCAAAACTCAAAGGGTAATGTTAAACACATTTTGTTCCAACACATTTTGTAATGTTTTCACATCAAGTCATGTAATTATAGTTTTTCCCTAAACCAAGCAATTCAGATGTTTTGTAAGTATTCTATTGAAAAATTATGTAATTCGGCAAAACAAGACCCCTCATGAAGAATTGGAAAGATATAGAATGAAGATTCAAGAGGCCTTTGAAGATATTACAAGTTGAAGAAATATGTAACCTATAGGATCTTTCTTAATATTGTTCCATGAAGAGATATTTCTATTATTTATTGTTAATATGTAAACTATGGTTAGTTGGTTGGTTAGGTAGTTAGGAGTTAGTTAGACTAACTCACCCCTATAAATAACTCTCACCATTGTACTTTTTCATTATCTTTTATCAATCTATTCATTCTATAATGAGTTTCTATGAGTATCTCCCACATGAGTACTCTTATGTTTGCTTTCTTGCTGATCACTATGATCTTTATCATTGGGATTCCATGATTACTAACAAATCATACTTACTCTAAAAGCTAATTAGGTCAAGCAATTGCTTAGCCCTAATTGCTATGCTAATTTCCCTCCAAAGTACTTAACTAAAGAGTGTTTTGCAAGCTAATGGGGACTCATTAAATGATGGTGTGTGTTGCAAGCTTTTTGTATCTTATTAAATGCTTATTTCAAATTTTTGAAATTTGAATTTCCCTCCTATATGCACATGTCATCTTGCCAACTACTTAACTTAATGATTCATTATTACTACCTTTGTTGTGGCCAATAGAACACTTTCTCTTTGTTCCCTTGCTTCTATCCAATTGTATTTTCTTGGATCCTTATTATTGTAGTTCACTAATAATGAGTTCAACTCCACGTTCTTCAAACTCACATCTATGTTATTTTCTCTGCACAAAAATTTCATCTCATCCTTCAAACTCACTACATCCTCATATTTTAGATGTGTCTCACTCTATTAACAACAGTACAACACTACCGTCAACAACATCTACGACAAGTTTGAACCTAAGTTTCAATTTGATTGCATGGTGTCTGGTTTTTTTCATCTGTTTTTTTTCTCTACCGAGCTTCTTTCTTTCTTTCTCTATGTGATTTGGGTATATACTTATATTGTTCTGATCTTATATTTTACAATGTTGCTTAACCTATTGATGTCTTTAGATTGATGCTTGGAACAACAGTTCTCTGAATTAGCCAAGTGTTGATCATTTATCTTGAGTTCCTTTATTTAGAGTATGCATAGGGAATTTGTGACCGAGACACTCACATGCATCTTCCTGTTTTATTATGTAGTTGTTTGTCTTTGCGTGTTTGTTCAACTTCAACTGATTTATGTAAAAGATGAAAACAAATAAGCACTTTGATTTTCAATAGAAATTTTGTGCTTCA
>Ga0315914_1002062_pt1 | contig 30721 bp, 12 predicted proteins | sample MpolenodulesMG_FD_203920 | JGI IMG/M metagenome (GOLD analysis project Ga0315914, IMG submission 203920) | Medicago polymorpha root nodule microbial communities from Los Angeles, California, United States - elongated nodules | ecosystem: Host-associated > Plants > Roots > Nodule | place: USA...
ATAGGAGCGATCTATTAACAAAATAGGAGCGATCTCTAATTTCAAAAAAATAGGAGCGAAAATAGGATTGGATTGGATTTAGGAGTGATCTGTTGTTTTTGATTTCAGAAGTATTTGAAAATAACATTTTGATTAAATTAAATAGGGGTAATATGGTAAATTTAATAGGTTAAATCTAGGGCAACATTTTGCGTTTGGGTTAACTTTAAGGAATAAGAGATAGGTTTGTTTTGTTTTTCATAAAAAATAGGGTAATTAGGTTAGTTTAGGTTTCATAAAAAAATTGGGGTCCATTTTCTTTTGTTTTTAATAAAAAAAATAGGTTTGTTTTGTTTTTCATAAAAATTAGGGTAATTAGGTTAGTTTAGGTTTCATAAAAAAATAGGGGTTGATTTTCTTTTGTTTTTAATAAAAAATAGGTTTGTTTTTGTTTTTCATAAAAAATAGGATAATTAGTTTAGTTTATTTGTTTAGTAAAATTAAGGAGAAAAATTAAGAGATTTGTTTTGTTTAAAAAAATAGGTATTGTTTTGTTCAAAAAAAATAGGGCAGATTTGTTTTGGTCAAAAAAATAGGAGATTAGGTGTGATCTGTTGAGAACACTTCAAAAAAATAGGGCCGATGTGTTTTGTTCAAAAAAATAGGAGATTAAGTGTGATTTGTTGAGAACACTTCAAAAAAATAGGGCCGATTTGATGTATGAAAAAAATAGGGTTAATAATTAAATAGGGGTAATACGGTAAAATTAAGCATTAGGGTTAGGTTAAATTTAGGGCAACAATTAGCTTTCGGGTTAGCTTTAATAAATAAGAGAAATTAGGGTAATTAGGTTAGTTTAGGTTTCATAAAAAAATTGGGGTCGATTTTCTTTTGTTTTTAATAAAAAAAATAGGTTTGTTTTGTTTTTCATAAAAATTAGGGTAATTATGTTAGTTTAGGTTTCATAAAAAAAATAGGGGTCGATTTTCTTTTGTTTTTAATAAAAAATAGGTTTGTTTTGTTTTTCATAAAAAATAGGATAATTAGTTTAGTTTATTTGTTTAGTAAAATTAAGGAGAAAAATTAAGAGATTTGTTTTGTTTAAGAAAATAGGGCAGATTTGTTTTGTTCAAAAACATAGGAGATTAGGTGTGATCTGTTGAGAACACTTCAAAAAAATAGGGCCGATGTGTTTTGTTCAAAAAAATAGGAGATTAGGTGTGATTTGTTGAGAACACTTCAAAAAAATAGGGCCGATTTGATGTATCAAAAAAATAGGGCCGATTTGATGTATCAAAAAAATAGGGTTAATAATTAAATAGGGGTAATACAGTAAAATTAAGCATTAGGGTTAGGTTAAATTTAGGGCAACAATTAGCTTTCTGGTTAACTTTAATAAATAAGAGAAATTAGTATAATTAAGTTAGTTTAGGTTTCATAAAAAAATTGGGGTCGATTTTCTTTTGTTTTTAATAAAAAAATAGGTGCTTAGGTTAAATTTAGGGCAACAATTAGCTTTCGGGTTAACTTTAATAAATAAGAGATGAATATAATGTGACAAGTGATATTCTCTATTTTACCCCAAATAAGCCAACATTCAAGGAGCATGAAAATATCATTGCCTCATGTATTGCATTTTTCTTTCTTTCTCGCACACAATTTGTCCCCGTGGAAATCAACGAATTATATGGACATTTTTATTTCTCATATATAGAGCATTATATGATTATTTGTACCTTAATAATTGCTTTGAAAAAAATTACATTTTTAGTTCCTTAACTTAATTTTGGATTGTACTATTACTAAACTTCAGGAGACTTAGAACTTGGACAATTGACCAAGAAGTTACATATAATTAGTTACGACTAGTGCAACAATGGAAATGACTAGAATTGGAACTTGCTCTGCCTATTTCTGAATTATTTTTATTACACTTGCACAACAATTATTCAAGCAATTAGATACAAGGATTTCATCACCTATATAGTGTCACTGTCTCATTTTATAAACATCTTCAATCATAAAAAAATTACAAAACCTAACTCACATTATATATATTTGTAGGTTAATTTTCTCATCATTTTTTATACTTTCTAAGTTTTGTACATACAATCCTTAAAAAAAAGTTTTGTACTTCAATCAAGCATCTATTATAGAAGCTACAACACCAACCAGAGTCTCAAAAAAGCTTCACTTAAAACATTTAATCTGGAAGAAAAAAATCATTGAATCTTCCACACAAAAAATATCGTTCATTTTTTTCATCCATTGAACCTCAAAGTGTGTTCAATTAAGTACATTGAAATTGAAAAATATATAACGTTATTGGCAACAAATTAGCATAGATAAAATAGATATCGTCATTATCATAGGAAGTTATAACTATTTTATTTGCATGACGCCTCCCATTAACCGATTCAAGTAGGAAAGGAGTTTAAGAATAAAATTTGTAGGTCTTGGCTTCAAGTATAATACTCCTCAATGCTCCAATGGGTGCTAAAATCATTATACATAATCCAAGAACAATACATATCTGTAATAAATGGAGAAAGAAATTAAATAAACATGTGCTTATAACATTAAAAATTATGATAAAATTTATAGAGAAAAAAAAAACAATATTTAGAGATTCCTACCCAATTACTCCACCAAGACAAGCTGAATCTCTTTGGTTTCTTGAGTGTTAACCACATGATACATGGAAGCTGAAATTTAATAAAATAAAAAGTTGAGCAAAATTATGATAATCCTAAGAAAATTTAGTATTTATATTTACAATTTTTCATGGCTTACAAAATATGTTGTTGGAGCAAAAGCAAATCCTCCAAAAAATCCTAGTAGGCCACCAAAAAAGGGAATGGTAATAGCAATGAACATTGTGAATGCTGAAAAAAAAAAATGTTTGTAAATACACAAAACCAAAGAAAATAAATCATTAGTAGTGAGTACCTGATATAACATGTCATAACTACATTTGTACATATACTAATATTTATAATTCCAAAATAAAAATTATACACTACTTTATTTCACTTACCCACGTATAAGTTACGCACAACAAAACGTAGGATTGTACTTGGTTTGAAATTCATTTTCTTCACCAAAAAACTTTCAATCATGTCAAACACCGGCATTGCAAAAATCTACAACAAAAACAAATTATGAAATTAAAATTAAAATGTAGAACTTTTTTATCCTATAAAAACTAACAAACTTTTAAAACGATCTATTAAAATAAATTCTTTTTTCATCAAATTAATACAATAAGCACAATTCAAGGACTAAATTATCGTACCCAAAAGAAATAAGATCGATACTTTTTAGTTTTAAGAAATAATTCAAAATTTTGTTAACTTTTATCATACCGTATCATCCAATCTTAAAAATTTATGGACGAACTAAAAATAATGATTAATTAAATGTTTTCTATATTAAAAAAAAATGAATTTTACCTGATAGCTTCCAATTACATGTAAAACAACAAATAGGTTAGATATTGCAATGAGCCAAGCAGGTTTTTCCAAAGAGATGAGGACATTATCTTTTACTTCATTGCCAAACATCCAATAACCAATAATAGCAACAGGAAAGTAGCACAAAGCAACGACAATGTAAGCAACAATAACACCTCTCCACATTGGACCCTTAGATGGTTTCTCAGGTGTCGACGGAATTGTTGCTTGGATCTCCAACACCACATTGTGTCCGGCATAGGCAAACGCAATAGAGCCAAGTGCATTAAAGAAATTAAAGACTGATTCTGCGGCCGTCGTAGCGCTTCTACTATAATGTACATTTTTTATTACTCCCTTGTGTGCACTAGCAGTCCAAGCAATTGTAGAGTAACTGTAGTGAAAAGTAAACATAAAAATTTAAATTAGCAATGTTTCATTTCTCATTTAACAAGCAAAATCCAAGTTGGTTAATATTCGTGACCAAAATAAGTTTAAATCTTTTTTTCAGCCCCATAAATATATTATTTTTAGTTTAGTCTCTCTAAGACAATGTTTTTAAGTAGAAGTTACTAAGTGCTATAAATAATAATAGTACAAGCAAAGAGTTGTATGTTTGTAATTGTATGAACCATAAACAAATAAATTCTACATAGACTGAAATAAAAAAGTGGAATATTTGCATAATCCAAAATACATATTTGAGCCTAAAAAGTAATATAGAGAATAGAAAGAAGTTGATATACCAAATGGACATGACTGCTGCAACCAAAGATACACTTGAAATGGAGTTCAAGTTTGGTAGATGACACAATACAAATTGAGCAGAGGCAAAGATCATAATGAAATAGGTCAATTTGATATTTTTGCAACTTGGACACACTGTATTGTGAAACTTTCGCAGTGATGCTCCTCCGGTGACCATGTAAACAATGTTCACCCCAACTTCTACTACAAGTTGTTGAGGCACCACGATATAAAGGCCTAACTTTTCGCCAAACGCGTGTTGGCCCAGTTCATGGTATCTGTCAAAACGTTTTCCGGGAACCATTTCATGCATCTCAACCATTTGCCACAATGTATACAGAGTGATGATCCATGATAAGATAAGTATAGTCAAACCTGGACCCCTGAGTAGTAGAAATATTTATTGATTATTAAGTGAGTTATGATTTCTTTATGAGTTACTTACACCTCCCTCAAACTTGAAAGCAAAAAAGTTATAAAACTAAGTTGTTTCTTATTTTATTTTAGAGAATATTTCATGGTAATTAGTGTAATTAGGGTTTGAAATATACCATCCAAGAGCTGCCATGGAAAAGGGGAGACCAAGAACACCAGCTCCAACCATGGCAGTGACATTGTGGAAAGAAGAATACCACCATTTTGCATTCCTTTGGGAGCTAATTGGAAGCCAGTCTTCAATTTGTTTCTCCCTCCCTGATTTTCCTATTTCCGTTGTGCTCTCTAAGTTTCCTTCAATCTATTTGAACAAGAACAATAAATTAAATGAGTTCCTTTTCACATATAATAAATATATATCTATACACCTACATGAGTCCAAAAAAAAAAATCATACACATACACATATATTAAAAAAAATCCTACGTGCAAACAAGGTAATGCTAGAAAATGCACAAGACAAATCACAATGAATTATGAAAAGTAAACTCTGTCTAATTATGGCCAAAGAACTTTTTATAATCTTTTTTGAAAAATTAATGTTGTATATTGGCTTCAAATTGTGATTGCAGGAAAACCTGAAATCGTGTCACGATTTTGGGCATCGTGACACGATTGGATTGGCCGAGAGGTTGGTTTTTTGAGATGGAAAATCGTGACACGATTTGGGAAATCATGACGCGATTCAACAACTTCCTCACCAAGTTTACCTGAAAGGGACTGGTCACAACGGTTGGGTCAGAACAATCGTGGCGCGATTGGTCAAAATCGTGACGCGATTGTGGACCTTTGTGACTAGTATTTAAGTGATTTCTGCAGTTTTTGAAGGAGAGCTGAAGTTAGAGGCCTAGGGTTTACAAAGTGGGGAACTTGAGGGTTGAGTATCTTTGTAAGGAGGGTCTCTAGGGTTGGGATAAACGTTGTAATCACCTTGGGTAGTGAGATTACATCATTGGAAGGATCTAAAGCTTCCTTTGTGTATTCTCTAGTAAGATTCATATGAGAGTGGTGAGGGAAACAAATGGTAGAGATTAGGTATAAGGTTGATTTCTTGTAACCTCTTGTAACATCTTCTCATAGTGGATTGGAGAGCTGCTCTCTCCCCCAGAGTAGGTCATATTGGATCGAACTAGGTTACCATCTTGTGTGTGTTTGTTTATTTCCTCTTAAGCTTGCTTATCTCTATGCTTGGTTAGTGTTTGTGTCATTGTTTTAACTCTTGTGTGTGTTGTTGCTTGAAGACACTTAGACCTAGGACTCTACCTTTTGCTCCACACATCTTTGTTTTTTCATTGGTCTGATATCGAACGGTATTCACAACAATTAAGAAATAGGTCAATGGACTGTTTTAATTCATCTGCTATAATTCAACGCAAACTGTATCCCATTAAACAATTTGCATGTTTACTCAAATTCAATTCAAGGTTGTTCTGAAGTCAATTCGTTCATACTCTTTCTATAAAGAGCAATTCTTCGGATGGAAGAAAATGCTAATTGAATAAATAAAACAATGTATCGCCAACTGTTCCATGTGAACAATTAATTTATGTTCGTATCCATCCTGGGAAAGTATACTATGTTTGGTCCATGACATACGAAATGTAACTATGAATCCTTGCCTAACTTGGAAAAAAATAAAATAAGAAGACGGTTGTTACAAATAATGCTCTCTTATGGTGAAAATATCACAATTATCAGATTTAGTAAAGATATTTCACCAGTATGTAATTATTTATGGCACATTATTATGTTTAAAGAATCCTAAATTTTAGAAATTCCAAGTATTTGGACATTTTGTCAAACAAAAAATGTATCAAGACAAAATCTGAAAATATGATCGGCAATAAAGTCTCATAAATTTGAGCACATAGGGAGTAATTTGCTACTAAAATTCTACAGCTAATTTTTGTTGACAGAATATGACAGTTATTTTGTTTTAAAAAAATTGTATTAAAAAAGATTGCACCAAATACTAAAAATAAAAAAAGATTACATTCATCAAATTAAAAATTTCCTAAACATATGACTGTTTTTCTCAATATAGATTTATCTTTATTGGCATGTTCTTTTTTCTAAAAACCAAAATGAAACATATTAAAACTCTACCTCGTACCCAGCACAAGGCGTGCTTGAAAAGGAGACTAAAGTATCAAGTTCCAACAATCAAAGAACCAAACTTGTAAAGTAAACAAAAAGGTAAAATTAAGAAACAAAATACCAAAAAATCAATTGAGCTATGCCACCAAAGCTAAAGATCAGAAGACAAAACACCGTTTTTGCTTTTAACCATAAAAAGGTTAAAGTTTAACTTTGTCAAGAAGATGATGAAAAAAAACTGCTTATGAGTATCATCTAGAAAATATGACTTTATTCTCTTAATTCGTATGTAAAAATTGTAGGGAAATATATTTTTTTGGTAAAAAATTGTACAGCGGTATATGATTGAATATAAGCAATATAAATGACAGAATCATAAATAATTTATAATAATTAAACATAAAAATAGTTTTGAAACTAGAGAAACTTACAGTTTGGTTGTGAGGATCAGAGTTGAAAGCATTTGGTTGTTCAGTTCCCAAACTTCCCATGACTGCACAAAAGAATGTTTAACAAATGAAAATAGAAACAAGGAGAAGTGAAGGTCTCTGTGTTTTTTTTTGTTTTGTTAGAAAGACTGTGTATACACAACTATTACCCGACGTACACAAGTATTTAAAGGACTACTGGTGTAGTTTTTGGTATTCAATGCATTAATGAGATACTATAAAAGTAATTAAATATTATAAGTAAATTTGACTTTTTAGGTTCATTCAATTAATGATGTATGTAGTCTATACTGTGGACCACATACATCATTAATTGAATAAACCTAAAAAGTTAAATTTGCTTATAATTAGGAACGGAGGGAGTATTTCCTCCGGTCAATATTATAATTTGTTTTTAAGTTCATTAAAGAATTGATGTATTTGATCTATATATAGATCAAATACATCAATTATTCAATGAATCTAAAATGTGACTTGTTGCTTATAATAGTAATCGGAAGAAGTACTTTTGTTGAGTTAGAGCCACCTAGATGTACACAAAGGGGCGATAAAGATTCATTGGGTCTGATGGTCAAATGTTTGCAAGTCTAAGAATGAAGGAAGGTTGGATATCAAAGATTTAAGATTGGCTATTTTTACCCTTTTGGAGAATTGGCCTTTGAGGTTGATAACAGGAGGTGAGGCTTTGTTGAAGGATATCGTTGGACACAGATATGCAAAAGGGTCTTAATGGAACAATCGTGGTGGGAGTACGGTGGGATTAAGATGTGTTTCAAACTGGAAGAAGGAGAACTCCTTATTTTGAATAGACAAGCTAGATTAGTTCTCAATAGTGTGACACCCTAAATCACAAAATAAATATCACTACTATTTATACAAAAAAATGTTTAATATGTAGTGGAAAACTTCATATAAAAACTTTTATAGGGATTTAAAAATTCCTTTGTAAGCGCTTCAAGACATCACATTGACTCATAACTCAGCATAATTCACTTTTTGTTTTAATTGAAATTATAATAGTAATAACAATAACATCAAATCATTGTTTTTTGAAATATAATTTCTTTTACATCATAGATAATAATTTTCTTATCAAAGAACAAAATCAATAAGTATATCTCTTTCGCAATGTCACTTTCAAAACAAAGCTTTTCCCCAAACTTGAACACTCAACAACCTGTATTTACTCTGCGAAACGCATGGCCAAACCACACAAACACAGACAATGAAAGGGTGAGTTTCAAAAACTTATTATAGTATAAAACAAATGATAAAAACACACAGAAAAAACCAAATTGAAAATGTATTAGATCACAAACATAATATTCAAAACCTTTAAAATATGATATATCAGTTCAATCTACATTAGTCACAAAATCGCCAATACATAACATTCTAAATCTTCACGAATATAATGTCACAATTCAATCTTAAAATAGTTACTACAAACACAATCACATAATGACATTCAAGACAATCAAGAAGATAGTACCACAAGTCATTCAACATCATTCACAATAACACATACATAGTTTAGACAATGATATGCATATGCTCTTAGACTATAGGCATCTATCTCTTTGGTACTATTCTACTCCGAAGTACATGGTTTGGAGGTGGATAGTACTATGTCACCGTCCTGGTGGGCGGACAATTCAAAAATGGCCGAGTCCTAATGGACTATTCAAGGATGGTCGAGTCCTAACGGACTATTTATGGTTGGTGGAGTCCAGCCTATTCAAAGTTGGTCGAGACCTTACAGATTATTCAATGTTGGCCTTGCCCTCATAGGCCCCCTCCTCAACCCGAGACATTATGTCTCATTCAATAGTACTTCCCCAAATCATTGGGCTTGTCAGACCGTACCTAGATGATGAAAAAACACTCCACTTTAAGACCCTAACATCTAGTCTCTCCCCCTCATTGGCCTAGAATACTCATTAGGAGCAAACACAAGTCAAAATCATCACCAACTGATGGTTTAAGAGTAATCGATAAGGGAAATCAAGAATATTCTTTCATATCAAATTAATCACGTCAATCTGAATCTGATTAGGATAATCAAGAATATTCATGCATCTCAAATTAATCACATCAATTTGAATTCGATCAGAGTAATCAAGAATATTCATGCATCTAAAATTAATCACATCGTTAATCACCATATGTATTCTCATATAAGGTTATCACATTGTATCTTATAATTAGTTAAACCTTGCTCATCACATCACACATACAACACAAACTCATCGGTAGATATGCTCCACATCATATTTATTCAACAACAAGAATTACAATTGGTCAATATAATAATTTGATAATCACATCAAATACCATAAATTTCAATGTAAAATTAAATAAATCAACCCATTAATAAAGTTTCTAATTTCTCTTTTAATCTCACAATTTTAATTTTGCACATTAATTTGATTATCTCTTAAAAGGCTACAACCATTGCAGCGATGAATTGTTGAAAATACAACATTCCTATTTATCACTTATTTTACACTCATGATTCAAACTCACTCTAAATCCATACCATACCTTATTGAAGCTTTCACACAGAATAACAAACTCCACAACGGTAACGAATCCAAACGGCTTGACAGTTCACTTCCTCTTTTATCAGCATAGCAATCGATAACCCATGACAGACCAAACAATATTGACATAAACCGAAAAATATAAACTAATGATTTATCATTACAAAATATAATTTATAATGATTCCTAATTGAGTGTTATTCCTTTGAGGATTCCTAATTGAGTGTTATTCCTTTGAGGATTCATTTTCTGGGGTTGTGTTAGGTTATTGAGAAAAAGCTAAAATGATTGATATGATGGCGAGAGAGGGTTTTGAGTGGCTGTGGGGTCTTAAGTGGAGGGGAGGATTTTTTTTTTTTTTTTGTATGGGAGCGTGTGAATTTGGGAGAGTTACTCCAGACTTTAGAGAGTTTGATCCTCTTTGAAGGTGTACATTTTTGGGTTAGGATCAATGATCCATAAAGTACATACTTGGAAAAGTCAGCTTGTAGTTTCCTTCGTATGAAAGCTAGTGAGGTGATGTGAAATCTGAAGAAATTGTATGGCTTCTTTCAAGTGTTTGGGAGTCTCGGTCTCCTCTCAAGGTGAATATTTTCTCGTGACAGCTGCTTCAGGATAGGATTTCAACTCGCAAAAATCTCTTTTAAAGGAGGATTATATTTGGCCTTGAGAGTATTTTTTGTGTTTTCTGTAATGAGCATGTAGAAGCGTCTTGTCACATTTTTGTTAGATGTCCTTTTTTAGGTCATGTGTGGTATCATGTTCTTATGTCGTTGGGTTGGGAGTCTGTTTTACCTTAAGATTATGCAAGTCTTCTTAGTATTTTGTTAGACTTGGTTGGAGATAAAAAAGAGTGGTTAGGTTTCTTATTAGTTTGGTAAAATGTTGTATGGTCGTTGTGGAGAACATGTAATGCTCACATATTTTTGGGTTAGGAGATGTTTGTCCTTCAGTTGCTAAATATGATTAAATTCACTTTCTGGTCACACATGTTCCTTTTATGAGTGTAATCATGAACTCGTTCTATGTTGGCACTGATACTGTCATATGGTAGATTTATCTAGGGGTTGGTTGACTATGTGGTTATGTTCCTAGTCTTCCTCTTGTTCAATTAGGGTTGAGTAATTCTGCTAGGAGGTTAGCTGGTTGTTCTGTGTTGTTTTAGATAAGCAAAAATAGCTCAACAAAAGTTTATGTATTTTGTTCAAATTTTATACCATATACATTAACTTTCGTTGATCAAGTTTTGCTTATATTTTTAGACGAATGGAGTGTGTGTCTGTGTGTGTGTGGGCGCACGTGTGCAGGGCTGATCCTAAGATTTTGGGTGTCCTGGACGAAACAATAAAAGTGTGCCTTTTAATTATCTTAATATTTTTCTTCTTGCATTTTTTGTTGCAAAAGATTCATTTATAATCAAAGTTCTTTAAAAATATATTTTTAATAGAATTAATCAAAATGTATAGAAAAAATAAATAAATTGTTTTTTTAAGGGACAGAAAACAATTTTTTTTTTATCAAATGGCGTCATATTGTCGTACGAGGCAACAACATCATTTGATAAAGAGAGATGCTAAATGGTACGGCTCGCTATTCTACGAAATTTCACAGATTGTTGATTTATTACTTTCCCATGCCATACGCAACAACATATGTGCTCATCTATTTTATTAAAAACTGGTAGTTTTTTTTTTTGACAAAAGTTAAATACTGGGAGATTGAATTAAACAAATACCAAGTACAACACTAAAAAATACAACACCATAGTATAGTGATCCTGTCTCATGGGAGGATAAAATCCACTGCACTAGAAAAAAGAGGTGTTAAGAGAACAATTTATTTTTCAACAAAAAAAAAGAGAACAATTTATTTCCAAGAAGCCGACAAAGTAGGTATACTGTGTTCACAAATCAAATTATTGTTGAATTGTGCCTCCATGAAATTGTATAAAGAACAAAATAATCCAAATTTTATTCATCCGTGAAATTTCGTGCGCATCTTATCCGTACCATCTAGCATTTCTCTTTGATAAATGAGAATTTTTTTGTCATTTGCACAACATTAATTATGCAGTTTTAATCAAAATAAATACCGAATCAAACTTCTATCTTTGGAAAATTTTAAAGATGATATTGGAGCGGCTAGCAGCTCCTGACCTAGAAACCTCCTCCACCCTTAATTCCAAACCTCATCCGTTTCAACTTCCCCTTCATCCAAACGAGAATCACAAGATGTAGCGATGGTGGTGGTGGTGTGACGCCTTTCACGACCGTACCACTGTAGCTTGGTCGACGGCGCGCGCCTTCATGTTATCATCATCGTCGGCTCTTGACTAGTTCTATCTTGTTTTCTTAACAGCCCCACCTCCATATTCAAAGGCGATTGTTTGTCTATAAGCTTGCACAACCTCTTTGGTTTTGGGTTTGCTATGGTTTCCTCTAAATCATGTGGGATTAATCACGATCCATTAACGATACGTTATATTCTATGTTTAGATTTGTCTGTTCGAATCCTTTGTTGGATGATGGTTGCTTGCCTCTGATTTTTGGTTCTATCCGGATATGTTGAGATCCGTAGTTTTCAAGGCGTTTAGATTTCCACCACCTCACCACCACGGGTTCTATTGCTGTATAGACTAGTTGCTGCCTTAAAGTTCTTTGTTCGTTTGTAATTGATGTCTTGGATCTTAGTTCACTGTATTTTTCGGCTCGAAAGGGTTGTTAAGCTTGCTGTAATTTTCTTGCAGGTGTCGTTGGTCCTTGGATGTGATCTGTGTTGGCGGTCTGTTCATAGACCATATCTCATAGGACAGTTTGTCTCCGGTTCGCTTTCTTTGAAGGTGGTTGCGTACTATTGTTGAGCCAAAAATGGTTGTTACTTTGCTGAAGATCACAGTAAACGGTTGCTGTGTTTGGTTCGCTAATAACTGTGTTGGTGGTCGAATCCATTCCCCACTATCAATTGTTCATTGTTTTGTAGATTGAAATGGGACTGTGTGGACTCGAAAGAGTCGTTACTGCTTGTTGTTGTTGTTGCAAAGAGTTGATGGTATGTGGTTCGATTTTGTGTTGACAATCGTTTCATTCGCAAATTATAGACTCGTTTAGTTCTCACAAATGTAATGATGTTCGTTGGTTGGAATTGATTAGCGTTGGATCCATTGTGTGTTGTTCTTGATGTATTACACATTAGAGTTGATTCACATGGATTGACTGAGTCAGGTTTTATGTCCCCCTAGTTTTTATGTAATGTTTCCTTCTTCTTTTTTTAATAATATATATGAGCAATTGACAAAAAGATTAGAATATGGCACCAACTTAATTGGACACAATTCGTTTTGATGTCATTTTGATTTACCTTATAAAAAAAAATTAAATACCGAATCCACAAAGGCTTGTGTGACACTAAAACCTTTCATTTCCAACAAATATTTTATTTTATTTGATTTCTTGAGTAAATTCAACAAATATTATTATTTTGAGTATGAAAAGACGGATTGTTTATGTATAAAATTAAACAAAAATAGAGAGATTATATTGTCGCGATTAAGGTTTGTTACCTAATCGTCTAAAATTCTTTCCTTGATTGGTTACATACTCCTCCTAATTCAATTATGTCTCCATCTATTCCTCATTATACATTGAAATGTTTGCCTAACGTCGTGAACATTGTATAAATCTACTCCGATGTTGAGCAAAATAATCAATTACTTCAATGACATATGACCGTATAGTTTATATGAATGCAAGCCTACTCCTATATCGTATTGTTATCTACACATGATTTAATACATGTTCTTTAGATGAAAAGCTAATGTCTTTCAATTTCTTAATCAAATAATCATTTTTGGATTACGCGTAGGGAAAAACATTTAAGTGTTGAATTAAATCGAAGACATGAATAAATTGTTATATATAATCAATCATAACAAGTGTTTACCACGTACTCGTAGTAACTACACCTAATTCCAACAATAATCACTCATACCAAGGCCCCGTTTGAATAAACAGTTTATATAGATGCTTATAGCATTAGGGCTTATAATATTAGAGCTTACATCATAAGCTTTTATACTTGATAAGCTATTTATGTTTGGATATGTACACTAAAAAGTACTTACATAAATTGAAGTGTTTGGATGTGACATTACATAAGCAATTATCGAAATTTTAAATATTTTTAATTTAACAAAAAAATCAAAGAATCGAACCACAATTATCAAGATTTTTTTTGATAAAATTAATCAAGATGTAAAAAACAATATTATAATATATTAATTATAATTATATATATAGTATAATCAATATTCGTCCTTAAAAAAATTATCAATATTCATATAAGACAAAATTAACATTAGATAAGTATATAGTTACGTAACAAAAAAAATATTCATATAAGAAAAATATTAATATTCAGTTTCATTTTGTTAAGTAACAAAAAAATAATAAAAATATTCCTTAAAAAAAAAACTTTGTTACGTGTGTTAATTTAGTAAGATAAGTATATAGCAATTTTGTTACTCATGCACCGCCAAAGATAACTAACATTATAATTAAAATATATGTTTTGAAAAAGTGGATCCAGAGAGAATCGAAGGAGGTTACATAAATTCATAAGCTCCTTGTTAAGCCAGAGGGTAAGCTGAAAATTTAGGCTTATTAAAATATGGCATAAGCAGCTTATGAAACTATGATAAGCTATTTTTATTTATTTACTCAAACACCATTAAAAAAGCTTATGGAAGTAAATAAGCCCACATAAGCTCAAAATAAGCCCACATAAACTCAAAATAAGCCAATTCAAACGGGACCCAAGTATTTACCACGTACTCGTAGTAACTACACCTAATCCCAACAATAAAGAGTATGAGTTAAACATAATCTTACTATAAGTAAGAACAAGAGTTAAACATAACCTTACTATAGTACAAGAAGAAACAAGTCTGGTAGTTGTGCTTTCAGATGTACTTCTCAATAATTCAGTAAATATAAATGACATTTTGTTTGAATTCACTTATGATTTGCAATATTTTACTTGATAGAAAACATAACATTGCATATATTATTAGAACTAGTACAACAATTATTCAACCGATTGGTCACCACTACATATATGGCTTTTAGTAACATTTTTCCAGCAACACCCGATTATATAACACTGATTTTTGATTTGTAACACTTATTTGTAACATTTTTTAAAATTCGTTACCAATTTTTACTGGTTTGTTATTTTTTAGAGGAGTTTTTTGCTACTTTGTTAGTATACTATATAAAAAACTCAAAATAATGAAAAATTTATTTTACAAAATATTAGAAACACATTCTCCTTACTCTCCTGATCGCAACTTCACCGTCGTATCTCTCACTTCGCCGCGTATCACAACCTTGCACCTCTCACCTCGCCACCATATCTCTCACCTCGCCGCTGTTTCTCTCTCTCCACAGATTCTCTCATCTTCATCTTGCTTTTGATGAGGTTAATTCAAAACAAGATTCAGTCAAGTACATTCCGTCACATATCTATCTAATACCATTCATTCTATCATCATCATGTTGTATTTAGGATTCGGATTTTCCCTGTTTCATTCTTTGATACTAGATCAATTAGATTTTAGGGGGATTATTAGCAATAATGGGACCTTCAGGTTCAGAGAAGACAACATTGCTCAATGTTCTTGTTGGTCTGCTGGCAGCGTCGCCTCGGCTTGATCTGAGTGGCCTTTTGGAATTCAATGGAAACCTCATTCCTTCTAAATACTTGCAGCTAGAAGATATTTGTTGCTCCAAGTGGAGCTTTTAAAGATGGTGTTGCAAACTTGTCAAACAATTGAATTTACATCCAAGAAGAATTGTGTTGCATCATTAGCTTGTGTAGATACCCTCATGGCTAGTTTTTTTTTTTTTTTTTAGTTTTGTGGAAAAAGTGACTAGAAGGTTTAGTTAGGACATCCTATTTCATTGTCTTGTTATTCAAAATTGTTCATCAAAATGTAGTATTGTGATTTGCATGGGTTGTGTAAAAATACTTGTTACATGATTTTTAGATTTACTGTGGTGGATTGACTACAACATCCACTTTTTCTAATTTATTTCAACGGAACAATTTTTGGTCGATTCATAATTTTTTAGTCTAGACAATTTTGCGACACTTTTTACATTTTCTAAAAAATTATGAATGTAACATTTTTTTTATTGTTACTAGTGATACAAAAAGTGTTACAATAATGTAACATTTTGCGACACTTTTTTATTGTTACAAATAATACTAAAAAATGCAACTAAAACTCTTTAGTAACAAGGGCTTTACCTAACAATTATTCAAATGTTACTAAATTGGATCAGTAACATTTTTCTTGATTTAGTTACAATTTTCAAATGTTAGTAGATCTTAATCATGTTGTAGTGAGTTCTGGGACAGCAAAATTACAACAATCATTGTCTCATTTTATAAATATTTTCAACGTGTTCAATCATAGCAAAACCATAAAACTAACTCATATTATGTATCTGTAGCTTAATTTTCTCATCCTTTTAATACTTTCTATAAGTTTTGTACTTCAATCAAGCATCTATCATAGATGCTACAACACCAACCAAATTAGTCTCAAAAAAAACAAAGCTTCACTTAAAATATCATTCATTTTTTTCCTTCCATTTAACCTCAAAGTACATTGAACCATAAAGGATAATATTATGTACATTGAAATTGAAAAATAGATAATGTTATTGACAACAAATAAAGCATAGATAAAATAGATATCGTCATTATCATGGAAAGTTATAACTCTTATAATAACAAAGTTATAACTATTTTATTGGCATGACGCCTCCCATTAACCGATTCAAGTAGGAAAGGAGTTTAAGAGTAAAATTTGTAAGTCTTGGCTTCAAGTATAATACTCCTCAATGCTCCAATGGGTGCTAAAATCATTATACATAAGCCAAGAACAATACATATCTGTAATAAATGGAGCAAAGAAATTAAACATGTGTATATAACATTAAAAATTATTACAAGATTGATAGAGAGAAAAACAATAAGTAAAGATACATACCCAATTAGTCCACCAAGACAAGCTGAATCTCTTTGGTTTGTAAATTACAAGCCACATGATACATGGAAGCTGGAAATTTAATAAAATAAAAAATTAGCAAAATTATGATAATCCAAAGAAAATTTAGTGATTATGCTTACAATTTTTCATGGCTTACAAAATATGTTGTTGGAGCAAAAGCAAATCCTCCAAAAAATCCTAAGAGGCCACCGAAAAATGGGAAGGTAATAGCAATGAACATTGTGAATGCTGAAAGAAAAAAAGGTTTATAAATACACAAAAACAAAGAATATACATCATTAGGTGTGATTACCAACTATAACATGCCATAATTGAAATTGTATATATTTGTCATTCCAAAAAAATAATTATATACTACTTTAGTTCACTTACCCACGTATAAGTTACGCACAACAAAACGAAGGATTGTACTTGGTTTGAAATTCAATTTCTTCACCAAAAAACTTTCAATCATGTCAAATACCGGCATTGCATAAATCTACAACAACAATCAAAATATGAAATTAAAATTATAACCGTAGGACTTTTTATCCTAACTTTGATCATGACCTTTATCATACAATCTTAAAAATTTATGGACTAAATGAAAATAATGATTAACTAAAAAGTTTCCTAAAAAAATTATATTTTACCTGATAGCTTCCAATTACATGTAAAACAACAAAAAAGTTAGCCATTGCAATAAGCCAAGCTGGTTTTTCCAAAGAGATGAGGATGTTATCCTTAACCTCATTGCCAAACACCCAATAACCAATAATAGCAACAGGAAAGTAGCACAAAGCAACAACAATGTAGGCGACAATAACACCTCTCCACATTGGACCCTTAGATGGTTTCTCAGGTGTAGACGGAATTGTTGCTTGGATCTCCAGCACCACATTGTGTCCAGCATAGGCGAACGCAACAGAGCCAAGTGCATTAAAGAAATTAAAAACTGATCCTGAAGTAGTTGTAGCCTTGCTACTATAATGTACATCTTTTTGTACTCCCTTGTGTGCACTAGCAGTCCAAGAAATTGTAGAGTAACTGTAGTTATGTAAACATAAAAAAAAATTAAATTAGCAATGCTTCACTCCTCATTTAACAACCAAAATCCAAGTTGGTTAATATTTGTGAGGACTATAAATAAATAACTTCTACATAGACTAAAACAAAAAAAAGTGGTATATTTGTGGTTTAATAGGTCATTTGGTACATCCTAATTAATCCCATAATTAATAAAACTCATATGTTGGTCCCTCAAATTCATCTTCGTCTGCCAAATAAATCCCTTCCCGTTAAGTTTAGGGTTTAGGGTTTAGATATTTAAGCCTAAAAAGTAATATAGAGAATAGATAGAAAGATATACCAGAAGGACATGACTGCTGCAACCAAAGATACACCAGAAATGGAGTTGAAGTCAGGCAGATGAGACAATACAAATTGAGCAGATGCAAAGATCATAATGAAAAACGTCAATTTGATATTTTTGCAACTTGGACACACTGTATCGTGGAACTTCCGCAACGATGCACCTCCAGTTACCATGTAGACAATGTTCACTCCGACCTCTACTACAAGTTGTTGAGGAACAACAATATAAAGGCCTAACTTTTCGCCAAACGCGTGTTGGCCTAGTTCATGGTATCTATCAAAACGTTTTCCGGGAACCATTTCATGCATCTCAACCATTTGCCACAATGTATACAAAGTGATGATCCATGATAAGATGAGTATAGCCACACCTGGACCCCTGAGTAATAGAAATATTGATTGATTATTGAATGACTTACGACTTCTTTATGAGTTAAATTCACCTCCCTCTAGTGTTAGTTAGAGTTTATTAAGAGATAGTAATTTGATTTTAAAAATTTATTTCTTTAGCATAGATCATTGTGATTCTCAAATCAACAACTAATATTTTTCATATATCTCAACCATTAGTCAGTCACAATCACAAGATATCTTTTGTTTATTCGAGTAAAGGAAATGTTTTGGTTATTTACTTCACTATTTATCAAAATGAGTTGAAAAATTTATTTACTTCACTATTTATCTCTTCTAATATTTATCAATTTGATGTAGTTGAAAAAGTTTTTATCAAAATGAGACAAGTCGGATATACCATGTGCAATTTATTTTTTATTGTACATAGCAAGGTCGACTTCGCATTTAGAAAATAAAAATTGATGTGGCACATGGTATTTACGACTTGCCCCATTTTGGTAAACGAAAATGTAAATCAGCATATCATTAAGTAGTACATTCAAACTATACTATAGTAAGGTAAAAAATAAAAACCAAAATGTCCAGTACAATTATTTATGAGTAAAAAAATTCTACAAGATTATGTAAATCCAAGTTTTTTGGTCTATAGTGATATACTTGAGAGGATAAAAGTCATAAAAGTAAGTTGTATACTTAAGGTTTATCGGCGCAGTTTGTTGTCTGATTGTCTTATATTCATGTGTAAGTAATTCTTGATATATATAAATGAATATTGATTGATAAAAATCTAGATAGATGGATTCAACATTGTTTTAAGTTCAGATTTGTCTTTGACCAAAAAAAATAAAAAATTAGGTTTGAAATATACCATCCAAGATCAGCCATGGAAAAGGGCAGACCAAGAACACCAGCTCCAACCATGGCAGTGACATTGTGAAAAGAAGAGTACCACCATTTTGCATTCCTTTGAGAGTTAATTGGAAGCCAATTTTCAATTTGTTTTTCCCTCTCTGATTTTCCTTCAATCTATTTGAACAAGAACATCAAATTAAACAAGTTTCTTTTTACATATAAAATATATATCTATACACTTGCATCAGTCCGAAAAAAAATATAAATACAATTGCATGTACATTAACAAAAAGCATAGGTGCAAATAAAATAATGCTCCAAAATGAGCAAGACAAATCACAATGAATTATGAAATTTATTTATGGCCAAAGAACTTCTTACAATTTATTTTTAAAAAACTAAGAAATAGATCAATGGATTATTTTCATTCCTCTACTACAATTCAATTCAAACTGTATCCCATTTAACTATTTGCATGGTTAGTCGAATTAAATTCAAGATGTTTCTGAAGTCAATACGTCCATACTCCTACTCAATTCTTCACATGGAAGAAAATGCTAATTGAAGAAATAAAGCTAAGTTCTCCAACTAATTCCATGTGAACAATTAATGCATGTTCTGATGCATCTTAGGTAGGTATACTAGGTTTGGTGACTTAGGTCCAGGGGCGAATCCCTTCATATGAATGGGTAGCATTGGCTACCCCAAAAGAAAAATAAACCTTGCATAATTAGTATAGTTTTGAATATAGCTACCTCATTAATATATTATTTGCCTACTTCAAACAATTTTGTTGGTTCAAAGAGGGATGATTTTAAGAAAATACTTTTAATCTATTTAGTTTAGTATCAATTATAAATAAATTTGACTTGTTAAAACTTCATAGAGTGCAACTTTTATAAATAGTTATTGTTAGATTTTATTTTCTCCGTTATCGTTTCATTAAATATAAGTAAAAATTATTGTAAATTTATTTTACTTATTAATTAAGTTTAATATATTAATTTTAAAATATGTTTTATTTCTTCTTTATATTTGGCCCCCTCGTAAAAATTGTGCTAGCTTTGCCGCTGCCTAGGTCCATGACATACAAAATGTGTCTTAGTTTAGTTACATTTTAAACTATATTTTTATTACATAATAATAATAGTTATAATAGCAATAATAATAATAATAATAATAATAACATATTTTTCTCCTAAAAAATTAATATCTTGATATATATGAAGAAAAAAATTTAAATTGGAGGGTGGGATTAAACCCTCAAATTAGTTGGTCTTAAGTTGGATAACGAGTTTTTTAAAAAAATGAATAGGGACAATTACCTATTATAAGTATAATTCGATTTATTAACAAAATAAAAAAATAATAATAATACTTCTCTCAAAAAAAATAATACTAGTAACATTTAATGAAAATATCAGGATAATCAGATTTGGTAATGATATTTCATCAGTATTCCATAATTTATGACACATGATTTTGGTGTGAGAAAGAGAGAGAGTCCGAAATTTCAGAAATTCCAAGTATTTGAACATTTTGAGAAATAAGAGATTTTTTTGTTTTTTTGAATAATGACAATGGAGAAATGTATATAGACAAAATCTGATAAATGATACGGCAATCAAGTCTCATAAATTTGAGCACATATGGAGTAATTTGCTAATAAAATCCTACAGCTAATTATTTTTTTTGGGCAGAATTTGATGGCTATTTTGTATTAAAAAATTTTGCATTAAAATTCTAATCAGTATTATGATATTACCAAGATTACACCAACCTCTCAAAATACCAAGATTACACCAACCTCTTTTGTAAAGAAACCCAAATGAAATATATTAAAACTATCAATGGCTTTCAACTATTACAAGGCGTGCTTGGAAAGGAGACTAAAGTATTAAGTTACAATAACGAACCAAAATGATAAAACAAATAAAAAGTTCAAACTAGGGAACGAACTCCAAACAATCAATCAAGATCAAAAGATCAAAAGACAAAACATTATTTTTACATTCAATCATGAAAAGGTAAAAGTTTTACTTTATTATCAAGATGATGCATCAAAACCACCTTATTCGAGAAATAGGAGAGGGATCAATTTTTAAATTTTTATATAAAAATTGTACGGTAATATATTATCTTGGTAGAAAATTGTACAACAGTCTATGATTGATTATAAGCAATAAAAATGAACGAAATCATAAATAATTTATAATTGTTAAACATAATTAAACATAAAAATAGTTTTGAAACTAGAGAAACTTACAGTTTGGTTGTGAGGATCAGAGTTGAAAGCATTTGGTTGTTCAGTTCCCAAACTTCCCATGACTGCACAAAAGAATGTTTAACAAATGAAAAGAGAAACAAGAAGTGAAGGGCTATGTGTTTATTTTATTTTTTTTATGTTAGAAGGGCTATGTCTATACACAAGTATTTAAAGGATTAGTGGTGTGGTTTTCGCCATTCAAATCATTAATGAGATACCATTTTTTTTGGTAGTGTAATAATAATTATTTTTTTGGTAGTTATTAATGAGATACCATTAAAAGCAAATAAATATTTTGCTGATTTGGAGCCACGAACACAAAGATGTGAGAAAGATTTTTTTGGCTCTAATGGTTAGATTAGATGTTTGTAAGTCTAAGAGTGAAGGTTGATAAGAGGAGGTGAGGCTGTGGAAATATATCATTGGAGACAGATATGCGAACGAGTCGATCAATGGGATCATCGTGGTCAAAGGACTGTGTTATTAAGGGTTTTTTATTGCATGAATTAAGAGACATGATATGATAAATTTATCATATCCTGCTTGAATCTCACGTTTGATGCATAAAAGAAATAAAATAAAATAAACCATTTTCTAATCATATGTTAATTTGTCTTTGTGATTTCTATCATAAGTAATGCATTAGAAATTATTTTGATATGATAGAAATTAATTCCTTATTTATTATATTGATATTCTTCTGTTTTTAAAATATTTTATCATTTTTAAAATAATTATATCCTATGTTTGTTATTATAATTAAGTCTCTTCCATTTTTTTGGTCAAAAAAAAAAGTCTTTTCCATTTTTAAAATATTTAATTAATTATGAGAGTAATTTTATCATTTAATTGTGATAAAATTATGATATCATGTTGTTATCATATGCGCATCAAACACATTATAGAATTAATGCTTATCTTATTCATATCATATCATGTCTTTATCCAGCTCCATATCTTATTATTTTCCCTGGATTATTTCATATTTCTATCCAAAAAGAAAATAAGGTGATTGATATGACTGTGAGAGAGGGTTCTGGGTGGGTGTGGGGTCTTAAGTGGTGGACAAATATTTTGTGTGTTGATTTTGGGAGAACTGCTCTAGACTTTGGAGAGTAAGATCTTAGACTTTGGAGAGTAAGATCTTATCAGAAGGTGTAGACTTCTGCATTTGGAGCAATGATGCATCTAGTACTTATTCTATGAGGTCAACTTATAGTTTCCTTCTTAGGAGAGCCAGTAAAGCGAATGAGATATCAGAAAAAATGGTATGACTTCTTTCAAGTGTGTGGGAGTCTTGGTCTCATCTAATGGTGAAGGTTTTGTCGTGGTAGCTACTTCATGATAGGATTTTGACTCACCATAAACTCTTTTCAAGAAGGATTATAGTTAACTCCATGGTAGCTGTGTTTTCTATCATAATCACGTAGAGTCGGCTTGTCATCCCTCATCATAATTTTAATATGTCTTCACCTATCCCTCATCATATGTTGACATGTTTGCCTAAAGACGTGAAATCTTGATTAAAAACTGATATCTCACACTTTCTAAATCAAATTATCATTTTAAGATTACACGTCGGAGAAAGCATTAATGCATATTTAAATCAAAGATATAATGAATAGCATAGAAATAAAGTCTAGTCAAGATAAGTTATCAGGAATCAAACTCAATTTCTTCTAAAACTATCAAACGATCCGAAAAATGGATCCTCTATGAGTAAACTTATAGGCTATAGCTATCTGATGTCTTTTACATAGTAGAAAGTTATAAGGAGACTTACGTATCAAGTTCGTATGGTTCACTTTCCATATTTACCAAGATTATCCCTTAACATTTATTGATTTAATTCCAAATTAGTATTTTTTTTTTCCTTGATTAATTCGATTCTAAATTACCCCTCTAAAAAAATTTGATTCTAAAATTACTTTCATACATTACATCAACCATACACTAGTTGCATATTAAAAAAGACACACCACTGTCTTCGTGAGTTTAGTAGGGACAATGCATAACATATGCAAAGTTGACGTAGAATTATGATTGACGTATCTATCATGCTTTTTTATAAAGTTTTATATTTATGAATAAACATGATTGATTTGTGCAACAAGAACACAGGGTCGTCTCAACCTTTATTGAGGCCTAAAAGCGAATTTTAATAAGAAAGGGGCTCTTAAAATTAATTTCTTTTCCTAAAGCTAACCATTACCACTTTCTCCGTCACCAAATGCTGCAGCAAACAAAGATAATAACCAGGTTGTAGATATAACCTTCCGAATGTACCTTTCTTGATTAAGTTTATATGTTTTGTCTGTATTTCAGAAGAGGAGACCGACGAGAGTTTTACAAGATCACTGCTGCAGATTATTACAAACTCTTGGCTACAAAAAGGAAGCTAAAATTGATCCTCATCGTTGCACAGATATATTTTTGAAGACTCGTAAGCTTCGAGAAGCAGACATGGCAGCTTGTAGGTCAAGAATAACCAAGTTAATTAGATTTTGACGAATATTAAAATAAGCCAGATCAATAACGGGTGATCTTATCTTATCATTTGTTTTGATATTGTTTTTCAGACTGTAATTAGAGTTTGCTTTCCGGATAATCACACATTGAAAGTTTCCTTTCGTCCATTAAAAATCATTGAGTTTAATCGATCTCATCAAAAAGGCGTCCATTAAAAATCATCGAGAGTTTAATCGATCTCATCAATAAAGTGATTGCACAACCAAATAAATCATTCTATTTATGTAAGCATATTGATATCTGTAATTTGAACTTATCTCGTAAGTGTTTGGAAAAGCTTATAAAAAGCACTTACGATATGCTCATAAGTTGTTTTTAATAAGCTTTTTGATATAATAAGCTTTGATATGAATTAGAAGAGTTCATCCTCTTTGAAATTTGATTTCAACATTGTGCGCTGAACTTAAACGAATCACATGTGCTTTACAATGTAAATTATTAGTATATGTTCGGTTGGTCATAGTATTAATTTGACTGTCTTTCACTTGGTTTGAAGGTTGGTCCTTTAATTTAAGCTCTTTGATATACTAACTTAGGTGATAGCAGCCATGCATGATGGCCCTTACCTACTAAAAGAGGTGATTCTTTGAAGGGTTTGGATGTCTGAGCCATTACAGTCTGCGGCGGTGCTTGCCGAGCTTGCCATACAATCACTTGCCGTTGAAGAACAAAAACTTGCTGAGAAAAAGCTGGTTAAACCAAAGTGGTTGAGAATGTTATAGCACTTGAGTTCAACATTAGTTCAATGATTGGTTGATGCAGGGCAGTGGCGGAGTTAGGATTATTATAAAATTTGTGAAAAAAATTTGCAACACATTTATAGGAGTTTACATAAGAAATTGCAAGTAAATAATCAAAAAAATGTCAAGAAATTGTCCAATTTATAGAGGTTTATATAAGAAATTCATAAGAATTTACATAAAAAATTTAGGCTAGAGCCCGGGCAACTGCCCAGGCTCGCTGGGCCTTAGAACCACCCCTGATGTAGGGTTAAACCAAAGTGGTTGAGAATGTTAAACCAAAGCTGGTTTCACCGAAGTCATTGAAAGAATCCTTGTGTTTTAATCCTTCACTATAAAATACTATATATAGGGTCATGCATACAAAGATTTAGAATTGTCTTAATTACCATAGCAAATAGAGTAGATTAGATGGAGTATAGTTAGAAGAAGTAGAGAAATGCCTAAAAAAAACTACTAAGAAAGATGTAAAGAGGGATATATTTGAAGAAAAAAAAGTAATAAATGCTTCTAAAAATTTGTAGATTATCTTATATCAAAGGACAAACTTTTTTTTCTTCTGTAAATGGTCTTATAATTAGGACGGAGGAGTACATAAAAGTGTAGTTGTTCATAGAGTTTTATAAATGTTTAAATATGATCGTAACATTGTGATGAACACTAATTTTTATGTATGGAATGTAGAGTAGGATCGTATCATCCAAAAGTTTGAAGTAGGATCATATCATCCAAAAGTTTGAGTTCGACGAAAATAAATGCTGAATTTTTTAGGCCAAATATAAGTTTAAACTCTAGCTCTTCCACTTATATATACGAGTGAGGTTCCAATGACTAATAATTCTAATAACTTAATAAATTATAAGCTGTATAATTTAACTCGTAAAAAAAAAGTTGTATAATTTTACACGTTGTCTCGTGTTGTCTTGTTCAAATCATGGTCTAAATCAATCTCATCACTTTTGAAATCTCTATTTTGATGGCAAAATAGAAATAAAGTATAAAATTATAAAATACAACCGATGCACCCATGCCAAAGGGTTAAATGCACTTTTATCTCTGTTATTTGAGCGATTTTCAGTTTTACCTTTATAAAAATATGGGATTTCAACCTTATGATTTAAAGATTCTTCTCTTTTATATCTTCATGACTTCAATTTACATAATTAAATGTATTTTTGGCCTTTGATTTTCTATTTACACTGGACATTGATGTGTTCTCTAACAACCAAGTATTCAAGTCTGATTGGTTGAAAAAAATAGAGCTGGGTTTGATTTATTAAGGAATTCCAAATCTGCCTTACAATACAACAATCTCTGATAGTCTGAAGGAGAGATTCATCCTCTACGTTGCTTATGGAACAAGCAGTGCTAGTGGCAATGCCCTTCTTCCATCTTATTTCATTCATAATTAGTCCCTGCGGTCCTTTATACTATGAAACTTTAAAAAAAAATTGATTATATTTATAAGAAAAAGTCACAATTTTGAGGTGTATTTATTGTGTAAAAGAAATTTTTTACCTCTCATATAATGTTTGTCTTTTTAATATTGGCGGGTATATTCAATACTTTACAATTTTTTAAGAGGGTATATTTGTAAAAATATTCAAAAAGTTTCAACAATTCATGATTGTCATAGTTTTGATGTAGTTTTTAGTTTTTCTTCTTATATTAAGGACCGGAGGAAATAATGAGTTATACACAATTCTCCACAACAAGGTACAAATATCTTTACATACCCAACCATTTCCAGACAGAGAAATGATATTTTGACAACCATTTTGTGACAACTTATGTGACAATTTTATCTCTCATACTCACATTATTTTTTTACTCTCTCTCTATTACTTTGGTTTCCATGTCACTATCTACTTTCCTTTGTAAATTAGTGGTTGTCACAAAAGTTGTCACTCAAATGGTTGTTCAAATAACACACCTCTTCCAGATATCTAGACATATCGGCAATTTCAGCTACACTCACCTAGAATAATGATCTATTCAATGAGAAAGTATTGTTGATAATCAATTAGTAATTTCACGTAGAATAATGATCTATTGTCAATCATAATTTACTTTATTACTAATTGGTTAATCAAAATGATGGTTAATCCATACTATTAAGAAACTTTGCGGACCTCGCGTGCATACTCCAAACATAATTTTGACTAGGGAATTTAGTTATTCAATGGTAAAAGTCGTATTGTCTCAGTGGGCTGCCAATTTTGTTGATGGGGTCAAGAATTAGTCGAGGTTCGACTGATGTTCTCAACTATGATTCATTTTCTTCAAACGACTAACGCTGAGAGAAGAATTGTCCTTTAGTTGTGAGTTAACTTTTTTTTTTTACAATCCTCGCCTGTGGTTTCATTAGCTGATCAAACAAAAAAAAGACATATCTTATTGAGTATTTATAAAGGATAGAGTTAAGGAACCCATAACATGAGCACTAATCTGATTCGGGTTAGCTCCTTGTTAGTAGGAACAGCCTTGAAACCATGTGATTCTTTGTTGGCATCTAAAATAGTGAAGTACATTGGCGCTAAGCTTATATAGATGCAGGAACGAGGTGGCTACTGAGACATCTGGAAAAATGTTACCTTGTACCATGTCCATAATAAAGTTACCTTGTACCATATCCATAATAAAGTTTAGAGTTGTGATATTTCTACAACCATTTGTGATAACTTGTATGACAATTTTCCTTTTCTCTCTTCTTATTGATCAAAATCAATAGAGAGAGAAAAGAGAAGAGAGAGAATAGATGATAATGTTAGTATAAAAGAGAAAATTGTCAAAAAGTTGTCACTAAATAATTGTACAAATATCATTTCTCTAAAGTTTATGTTTGGACAATCCAAATAATGATTGGGTTGGATCTCCTAGGTTCTTACCTTTCCAAGGTCCAACCCATTTTGATAGTTATATGCTTGATAGAGAAAAAAAATAAAAATCAAGTGACATATTTTCCAAGAAATAGATGTAAACCAATCTGTTCGGTGAAGTCGGATGGAGGCAACGATAATGGTACAACACTCTGGTGTGGTGGCAACGAAGTGTTTACGGTGGAACAGAGGGTGTTTGCAGGTACGTTAGCACTCCAACGCTCAAGTCAGTGTAGTAAATGAGGTTGAATGTGTAAAAATGTGTGAGAAATGAATAGTACATTGAAGGTGACCCAGAATCAGCCTTATATAGAGAAAGGAGGCGCTAAATGCTTCCGTGAAATGCGGCGCCTCATTAGGGAGCCGTTAGAGCCTACGTGTGTGGTGTAGGATGCACGGGGGCGTGCTTCAGTGGGAAGTGTGCAGAGTTATTATGCTCACTCTGGTGGCGTGTCTTGATTCAAAGGGGTATTTGTCCACGTGTCAGTGTTTGATTGGCTTTCTAACCGGTCCAGACCATGAACAAAATAAAATAAAATAAAAATTCAATTGACATATTTTCTCGAATTAAGAGTAAATAAAATATTGAACCCACTTGTGTTGGTCTGGTGGTATTGCCTTCAGACTTTAGAGTGTGTCAATTATGGTGAGTTAATTTTTTGTCAAAAAAAAAATTATGGTGAGTTAATTTAGCTTATTAAAAAAAAATCTCTAAAAGAAAAATGTAGATAAAGTACTCAATTTTTTTTGGTGTTAACCATCTTGATTATAGGGGAAGGGTCCCTAGTAATATGGAGTTCGACCGAAAGATAGTAAAATTTAGTCAAAAATTATTTCTATCAGAAATCAAACTCGGTTTCTTCCGAACGATTCGTTTTCGTATGAGCTTTTTAATCAATTGAGGTCAATAACTTAGTTATATTCATAATTTTTCTTATTGAAAAAAATTTAAAGTGATAAATATTTTTTGAAATTAGATATAGTAAATATATATTTCGAATGAAGGTTGTTCGTTAAGGAATTGACTCACGCAGTACAAGGTTGTGATTCAACTTTTGTAATCGATGTGAAGATCTCTTTGATAAATAATTGTAATATGTATATATCTCTAATCTCTATAAGTGTTTATTGATGTTTGAGGTCCGTCCAAAGTCTAACTCACCTAAATTTTCCATTAAAAAAATTATAAACGTTCATCGAGCTTTGAAGTCGTCGTAGTATTCAACTAAATTAAACTCTCTTTAAAAATATATATAAAAAAAAAAAAAACAAATTTGGGAAAATATTTGAGGCACCGACTCAAAGAAAAGAACAAATAAAAATAAAACAAAACAAAACAAAAAGAACGAAAACAAAGAACAAGTCACCAAAGGTTCTGTTCTTATTCTTGTTCTTCTTCGTTCATCATCGCCACTGTCACTCTTGTACAATTCTCTCATGGTAGTTGATCTCTCTCCTCAATCATCCAAAAGAAGAAGAAGAATCACCAACCCTCATTCAATGGTATTCTTCTCATTCACCTAAAAATCTCTTTTTTTCATCTTCAATTTTGTATTTTTGATTGTTTTTTTATTTATTTCTTGTTTTTTAGTTTAATCATGTAATTTTACCATCTGGGTCTTTTTTGTTTTCTAATTTATCATCTGGGTTTTGTTTATTTATTTATTTTTAGTTTTTATTTGATTTTATTTGTGTGAATTGTCAACATTGATGTGTTAAAAGGTGATTGATTTATGTATCAAGAAGATGAATGTGTTGATTCAAAGTTAAGAAGTTTTAATTTTGTTGGTTTCAACATGAAAATAAATTAAGATTAGTTAGTTAGATCACTATAGTTTATAGGTAGATGAAGACCTAAAAAAACTCTAAGAGAAACTGTTAAGGAAGATTTAGAGATTAATGAGTTGGACCGAAGTAGGGTTTATGATAGAATATTATGGCGTAATTTGATCCATGTAGTTGATCCTATTTAGTGGGATAAAACTTGGTTGTTGTTGTTCTTGTAGAGATGTGAATATTGCGTTGGATATGTGGTAAGACTAGACAAGATATGATTATAAACGACAACATTAGAGACAGTTAGGGTAGTATGTTTGGTCGAAAAGACGGTGGAAACTAGGCTTAGGTAGTTTGTGTATGTAGAGGGAAAACCGGTGGTTATGTAGGAAGGAGAATAAGTCAGATGGAGTGGAGTCAAATCACCTGGAGGAAGAGGAAGACCGAGAAAAACCATAAGTGAAACCATTAAGGAAGATCTAGAGATTAACGAGTTCGGTAGAAATATAGTATTTGATAGAAGTTGAACATTATGGCGTCGTTTGTGAAGTGATAAATAAAGTTTTTGCCTTTGTGAAGTGAGAAAAAAGAGTATTATAATAGCCAAAAAAGGACATAAAATCACAAATTAGATACAATCGTGTTTTTTTTTGGTGCGTAAATAAATAAGAGAATTGCTATTTATCACGATAAACTTCGCGAAGTACTCATTATCTCCAGGTGACCAATTAAAATCTCTTCTTTTTGGAAAACACAGTTGGCGTACACGTAGCACGATTAGCATAGTATTTTTGACATGTTATCACTTATTTATGCATTCGCGCTGCTTTCGTGATTGTATATTTCGTGACAAATATCATTTTCTAATAAATAATATCAGACTAAAATCATAAATACAATAAAAGATAAAAGTTTTACGTGACACAAACACGCAGCCATTGATTGAGCGGATCTGAAGCTGTAATTGAGAACCTTAAATCCTTTGACTTTGTTCAATCAATCGAACAAATATGAGTATGACCCAATTCGTCATGGTATGTTTTCTCAATTTTGTTTCTTCCTATCAGTTTTTGTGGAATATGCTCTTTTTTTTTTTTGGTCAGGTAGCCTAGTGGCTAGAATTCACCTTATAAGGTGAATAAGTGGGGTGTCCAGGGTTCGAACCCCGGCCCCTGCATATAATAATGCATTGTCC
>Ga0315914_1002063_pt1 | contig 30699 bp, 19 predicted proteins | sample MpolenodulesMG_FD_203920 | JGI IMG/M metagenome (GOLD analysis project Ga0315914, IMG submission 203920) | Medicago polymorpha root nodule microbial communities from Los Angeles, California, United States - elongated nodules | ecosystem: Host-associated > Plants > Roots > Nodule | place: USA...
ATAATGGAATTTCATAATCATTGTCATTTTTCTAAAGTTATTGAACTGTGGGGCAGTGGCTTATAGAGGCAAATGGTTGAGAGCACAAATAACACCGGATAATCCTTTATGAAGACCATATATAACTTAATTTTCATTGAATTTTTTTTTGAAAGTCCACACAATCATGGAGATTGATGTATTTATTGTGGGAGCCTACACAGCTGACTGTTGAACCTCTTGTTTTATTTGATATTATCAGGCTTGTTGCAAACCTAATAGGTAAAAAAGATGTGAGCATGAAGGTAAGAACACATTATAATAATATAATTGATTGCAATCAAACAACATAAACTCATCTAGTTTGATCATATCTCCAATGAAAATTTGGGAACATACAAAATCAAGATTTAAAACTTCATTTTAAAAATACAGTTAGTTGTTCCTTTGTGCCTCATTTACTGCCATTTTATGAAAATTACCTAAATCATATAAGAAAATCAGAGAGAAAGAATATATTGAAAGCAAAATAGATCTACATAAAGCAACATAAACGAAAAAAATGCTTCCATACAATGAAACTGTATTAGAGATAAAAGGAAACTGAATTGTATTCAACGTCTCCCTTTCCTTCATCTTTTTCTTGCAACCTAAAGAAGAAAAAAAAGGAATGAATATGAAAATTTTGAGAAGAAGATAATTATACGTATTGCGTACATTAATGCAATTATAAAATTGATGATCCTACAATGGAGAAAGTATAAAGGTTGTTGAGATCAACCAAGGCTGGAAAACAAATACATGAATGTAAATAACAAACAAACATGAAGAATGGTTAGAAGAAGTGAATGGGAAAAGAGATTCGTACAACTAAACCTCACGTATACTCATCGACATCAACCGCACCTCCCGCAACATTCTCTTTATTCTCCAAAACAGCAACCAAAGATCCCACTAAACCCTCTTGGAGGTGACGAAGATATTGAGGACGAAACTTACTAAGATATGTCGGGTTCAGTTTCACGAATAAATTGGAAGATCGATTTCTATGACAAAGGAAGCAAGATCACAAACAATTTGTTGATGTTGTTGCTAGGCTCGGAATAAAAAATGGTTATGCATATAGAGAGGAAATAATTTGAATTAAGATAGCCATTGAGAACAGTAGAGTTTTTTTTATCTATATATAAATGACATTGGAAATGGTTTAGCCGTGTGCAACAATACATGCATTTTTTTATTTTTTTTGAGAGCTACATACATTTGAAATAGATAGTCAAATAGCCCAACAATTAAAAGGTAGTAGTTCTGATCATTGGAAGAGGTTCCATTGGGAACATTACATGGGAAATTACCAAATGCATGGGAAACACGTACATTTAATGAATACCTGGAAGATGGAAATGTTTAATAAATGATGGTTAGTTCAAGACCATTTGGGGGGAATTTTAAATTTGAAATATGTCTAGTTAGGTGTGCAATCTGATCAGGCGTTGAAATCTACGGCTGATATGCATTGCTTGAAGATCAATGGTTGGCATGAATTGGCGCCCAAATGGAGTAGGGTTAGGGTTTGCAAGGGTGGTTGCAATGTTAACAAAGATTAGAAATAAGTATGATGATTATATATTTATTATAGGCACTTGTGGTGGTCGTTCGGAACAAGAAACGTGTCAGTTTCACATATGAGTTGTCATTGAAAGTGAAAGGTGAGTCATTTATATAAATGGTTTTTTTTTTTATAAATGTTTCCTATGAGATTTTAAATGTATCATGTTCCCAGACTTCGGCAACTTCGCCGTCGTTGTCACGATCGCTTTTAGAGAAGCCATAAACTGTCACGGGCACACCATAGTACAGAGTGAACAGAGAGAATGAAGGTTCACTGGAGAAGAAACCACGCAGGCTCACCGGAGAGAAACCACGAAGGTGAGAACACTCCCAAAAAGTGTGAAGAAGGGGAAGAACCTTGTGGATGAGATGTAATAGTGACCAACCATTGTGGAATAGAGAGGAACGTCGTGGAGAAAGGTGCAAAAAAGACTGCAAAAGTCTCACCGGAGCTTCGTCGGAGGGTAGTTATGTCGCCGAAAAAGAATGGTTACAGGGCACTTTTTCAGAGAGAGAAATCATCTTTTTCATGAGAAAAAGAAATCTCATAGGATACATTTAAAATCACCGAAAAAGAAATCTCAAAACCTTTTGACCGAATTACCATCTCATAGATTTCGTAGTTTAAAAAAATTTCCGACGCGCTGAGGTCCTAGCTATGCTTGTTAGCTTTCTAACGAATGTTCACAAGCTCCGATAGGGTAAGGACATCCCAAGTTATGGCCGTTTTAGTGAAAAAGGGTAAAGAAAACAAGTAAAATCCGAAAATTAACATGGTAATTCACTTGACCTCCATTTAGTCCGAATTTTCAAAAATTCTAATAATCAACCATTAGTCATATTAAAAACATACAAAACCACAGATTAAATAATAATTGGTCAATAAGTTATGCAAAAAATGAGAAAAATGAATTTTTTTTCATAAATGTTTCTTATGAGATTTTAAATGTATCATATGCTCTTAATTCTAAATTGTTAATTTACATAAAATTCAACGTGAAACCAAATTCTATTATGGTTAAGATTTAATGTGAAGTCTATGGTTGAGTTTCAGGTTTTGAGAATTGATTTTGCCTCTCGTGTTAAAAAAATGTAATTTTGGAGGGATTCCATCGAAATTCGGCTAAAAAAAGAGTAAAAGATTGCAATCCCTTTCTATTGGAATTTGACCAAAAAATCCAAAAATTCTTCGTTTGAATCAATTTTTCAAAACGCCGAAGTTGTAGCTATGTTTATTATCTTTCAAATGCATGATCACGAGCTTCGATCAAATAAGGACATCTTAAGTTATAGCCTTTTTTAATGAGAAATGTTCAAAAACAAGTGAAATCTGAAAATTAACAAGAAAATTCACTTAACCTGCATTCAAGCGGAATTTTAAAAAAATACAAAAAAAATCAAACATTAGTCATCAAAAACATACAAAAGCAAAAATTAAACAATAATTGATCAAAAAATTATAATTAAAACAAAATAATTGTTTTTCATTGGATTTAAGATAGGATCATGTTTAATATTTAATATTTTAAACAATATTTACGTATACTTGTACTTGACAAGAACAGACAGCTTAACCATTTTGTAAAAAAAAAAAAAAAAAGAACGGACAGCTTAAAAATAAAAAAAATGGTACGTGGCATGATTGATTCTTCAGATTTTCAATTGAGACCCTATGAGCTGGCTGGCTGGCTGAGTTGGTAAAAAGAGGAAGCATCCACCCACCGAGAGAGGAGAGGCGAGAATTTCATTTGGTCCGTTCGTCCGTCCGTCGACTAGGAATTGGAATAATAATAATTGATTTTGAGTATACATACTGGAAAGCTAATTAAATTAATTGTAAATCGGAAATCGGAAAGATCAGTCATGGTGAAGGAGAGCGAATACTATGACGTGCTTGGTGTGAGTCCAACCGCATCCGAAGCTGAGATTAAGAAAGCTTATTACATCAAGGTAACAAACCTGCTTCTTTCTTTCTTTCTTAATTCATTTCAATAGATCCACCCCACCCACCAGTTTGTGTTATATTGATGATGATGATTATGGATCTGTTCAATTATTTATTTAACAGGCAAGGCAAGTGCATCCGGATAAAAACCCAAATGACCCTCTCGCTGCCCAAAATTTTCAGGTCAATCCATCTATCTTTTTCTTATATACTATTCATATTCTCAAGGCTTTGTTTTGTTTGACCCCATCTATCTACCACTGCTTTGCTTTGTTTTAGGTTTTAGGCGAGGCTTACCAAGTTCTCAGTGACCCAACTCAAAGGCAAGCTTATGATGCACATGGCAAATCTGGAATCTCAACGTTAGATACTTACTTACTTACTTACTTCCTTTCTTTCTTTCTTTTTAATTAATTATTCAATTTGGTTGTGCTGATTCCTTCTTCCTTTCTTTGCAGTGACGCCATTATTGATCCTGCTGCAATCTTTGCCATGCTTTTTGGCAGTGAGCTTTTTGAGGAATATATAGGCCAGTTAGCCATGGCATCAATGGCTTCCATGGACATTTTTACTGAAGGGGAACAATTTGATACTAAAAAATTGCAAGACAAAATGCGGGTATCATTCTCTTATCACTACTCTATCACTGCCATCAGCTTCTATTTTAGCTGAAGCCGATCTGTTAACAAGAAATTTGAAGGAAAAAATGATAATGTCAATTAAGAAATTGATTATTTAAAAAGAAATTAAGTTGATTTCATTAAATTTATCAATAGGGGAAAATACACTCACATTCTCTCCTTTTTATTATTATTTAATTTATCAATTTTTTTTTACTCCCTCCGTCCCTTATTCAAATTACTAGATGCATTTATTATTATTTTCCTAAACATACCCCTAATTAATACTACTAACTTGTCTTGAAATGTGAAAAGTCAAATTTAATACAAATACAGACAAAAGACAATTTAGTAATATTCACACAAAAATAGACACATTAATTGCACTAGCAACTTTCCGTTAGAAATGTGAAAAAGGTAAAGGGACTTATAAATAGGGATGGAGGGAGTATTAAATTTTAAATACTATAGTATAAGCAGGGCTTTTTAGTATTTTTGGTCAAAACATTAAATCTCTCATATTTTCCGTCTATTCATGCTTTGATACATATTTTGTGTCGGGTCTACGTTCATGATTTCTTTCTCTTGCCTTTTTATACTGCACAAAATCGTGGAATGATATTTTTTTTCATGCTTCCTTTCCGCTTTCATACTTTCCTTTGAGTTTTTTCGCAAACAAACCATGTAAACTTTTGGCATTGTCATCTCGAAGGTAGTTTATATTTATTCTTTCTTAGGTTCAAAAAATTTATTTTGCTGTTTAAAATAAATTTATTCTTCCGTCAGGTTGTTCAGAAGGAGAGAGAAGAAAGGCTTTTAGAGATACTAAAAGGCAGACTCAACCAGTATGTCCAGGGAAACAAAGAAGACTTTGTTAATCATGCAGAGGCTGAAGTAGCCCGGCTGTCCAATGCAGGTACGATGCCCTAAGAATAATTTCTGACATGCATGGTACACGAGTGAATGCATTTTGTTGCCGTAGAATTACATTACGAGAATGCAATGTTAGTGGTTACAGCTCATTTGGATGCTTTTCTCATCACGAATATCAACCTATGGTTGTAGCTTGTAAAAATTCATTGAATTTATAGTTCTCATGTTTAAAAAATCATGAATGGTCAAAAGATTGTCTTTACATGACATTGGAAAATCCTTTACATGTTCTCAAGTATTTGAATAGTTAACTCTTACGATAATAAGGCACTTTTTCTGAATATATTTGTTGTCATTATACAGCTTATGGGGTTGATATGTTGAATACCATTGGCTACATATACGCAAGGCAGGCAGCAAAAGAGCTAGGGAAGAAAGCGATTTTTTTGGGTGTGCCTTTTATTGCTGAGTGGTTTAGAAACAAAGGACACTTCATCAAATCCCAAGTTACAGCGGCAACAGGTGCTGAACTTTCTACTTGGAAACTTGAAAGCCTTTCCCGGTTCCGTTATGTTTTCATGATTTAACTTTCATATAAAAAAAATCTTACTCCATTTAATTTCCACATTGCATGTTTCTTGAGGCTTTGTGGATCGAATTGACCTTTGGTATTACCAAGAAAATATTGACCTTCCCCCTTTTGAGTTTATTCATGGTTGATTTATCAATCTCAAGGGGTAGATTTATACTTTCTAGTCAAGACTACATTGTTGTGTGGGTCCCCTACTTCTACTTTGTAGTTTCAGTTTTGATTAGCATTGTCACACCTTCAAGTCAGGGCTTCAGCTGCAGTAAGCACTGGCCAATATTGTTTTTGTTTGATTTGAAATTGCGACTCTTTCCAATAAAGGCTTCAGTTGTTGAAAGCTCTGGCCTAGTATTGTGGTTTGGTTTGCTTGTTGTCGATGAAAGTTAGCTGTGATTGTCACTAGTTTTGTCTTGGTATTTTCTTAGTTTTCTCTTTTAAAGGGTATATTTGTATCAAGTTTAAATTTGATAAGCTTTAACATGAGGGAGAGTGTTAAGAATATATGAAAATATCTTATAACATCTTAAGAGTATCTTATCTTTTATGTTTGGTTTATTATATCATAGAGTATCTCTTAAGATTAGTTTTCATATTCGATAGTTATTATCATGATTAGTTTATTGATTCCTCTGTTCATTTATGACTTTCATTTATGACTTGGAGTCCTTTTGTATCAAGTTAATTATTGTTACTTATTCTCTACTTATAAGCATTGATATAGTTTCTTTAATTTTCTATTTTTCCTTTCTTGAGAGATTCTCTCTTAAGAATAAGAAAGAATCATGCCTCCTAGGGTCTCATCAGAAAGGGGTTAAAGGCACACTCTACTAGGAGGGTAAAAGGTGGGACTTTTGGCAATGGATTCCAAGGGTACTTAGTTGTTGTTAGTGGCTGAGTGGGGGAATCTTTGTTGGTTTCGGGAGAGGGGGAAGCAGTTATAGAAAGAGAGAGGAGGAGTGGGGGAAAGTAGGAAGAATTACCATCGTAGCGTTGGGCATGGTAACACCGGGGTTCCTTGAGTTTCTCAGTCATTTTTCATTTTCAAATGTGATCCTGTAATTTCTCATTGCATCTTTTAGTGAGAATATTGCAAACTATTTAATTTCCTCGAGTATTGTGGATTATTGTTGTTTCATATCATGTTCCATGTGTACGACTTTTATAGTAGTTAAAAATATTATGAACATGTAAGCCGTATTCATAGGATACAGCATACTAAAAAACAATTAAAAAAAAGTATAAATCGTATTTGAAAGATACAACTTCACACAAAATCTCATTAAGGAATATTTTCATAGATCTCAATTACAAAATTACAACTTTGCTGTAGTATTTCATACATCAGATGTACGACCTACCCTACAATGGTAAAAAAGATGTGTATTTTTCCTTGTTTTATTTAAAAGAGGAGATTAATTTGTCTTTGTTTCTAGGAAGATGTCTTGTTCCACGGTAGGGAAGGGGATGGCTTTAGGTGGAGTTGAAGAGAGTGAAATAAAGAGAAATCTTTCACTTTATTTGAGAGAGTGAGTGTGTAGATAACGACGAGAGAATGCTAATGATTAATATATTTTTAATCTTTAGAGTATTATAACAACATGGAAAGGATTTGAAGAATATATCTAAGCCCTCCGAAATCCTCCTCCAATACTCTTTTTAGTTCCCCAAAACTAGATGGATTTTGTATCATGAAGAAAAATAAACTCTCCAAAGCCCCCCTTCCTTCCATTTCCTCATTTCTTTTTCCCAAAGCCCTTTGTGAGGGACGAAGCCAGGAATTGAGTAGTGGGGCAATATATACATTTATATAAATATATAGAATTCAATATATATAACACTTCATTTTTTAAAGTAAAAATTTTATAGCATAATTGTTTTATGATTTTTCCTATTTTGGGAACATTGAATAATTTTCTTCTTTTCAAGGTCAATAAAAACATTTTCTCTATATAAGTGATCAAACAACCATTTAACCTTTAATCTCTCATGTGATTTTGCATCCAATTCTTAATAATATCCATAACAGATAGAACAACATATGTATATTTAGTATTCAAAAAAATTAAAAACAATATCTCGATTTCTATATACATAAACAGTATTCAAAAAAAGAGTCCATGTAGGTCTGTCCCAAGCATTGTCTAAATATTTTTATCTTCGTTTAGCATGTCTCAACATTTTTCTGCTTAGGCTTCTATTGAAAGTTTCATTGCTGAATTTGCAAGTGGAACCACAGGGTAGTCTTGGGCCAACTGGGCCTAATGCATTTCCCGACGTGAGAGACCAAACGCATTAAAAAGCCTCTTCTATGGATGACTGTTTTTTATTGAAGAGAGACGGCTCCTCCCTTGCATCAGCTCATGACATAAGGAAGTAGAATAATAGATACTCTTTCAGTTATTTCCACTACATTTGCAATCGATCCATGTAAAAAGGAAACTAAGCTAGAAGTTGAGCTCTTCGTCGGTGAATGACAGCAGAAAAATTAAAGCCTTAGGCTCCCTGCCAAGGCCGGTCCCAAATCCGGGTAAAAGGAGAGAATTGTGTCAGGCCTCAATAGCCAGCGTAAAACTTCGTCCAATCTCTATGTTCGGAAGCAAGGCGTTGTATACCTCGAATTCAATGTCAAATGAGCAAGGGCCGGTGCATCGTCAGCTGGATGCAGTAAGAAATAAGCAAGGGTTCCGACCAGAGTAACATAATTCGCTCCCCGAAGTAGGGAACCGTGAATTCAATTGGGGGTTCCAAATTCGGGTACTTTGGCGTATTTGGTGCTAATAAATTCGCATTGAATTCGCCTTAAATTGTGCACTCATCAAACCGTCATTAACAGTGTTTGACTATTGAAATTAAAAATTAAATAACTAACGGTACATTAAACCGTATTAATTGAACAAGAATATTGCGCATTTAAAACAATTGCTGCAAATTCTCAAATCCTATCCTATGAAATATACCATTTACATACGTTCCTTTTATAGGAAATTTCTTCTCTAGCTCTCACAATTCTCCCGATGTGGGACTTTTAGTTTTGTAAACAACAACATTATGCTATTCTCTTTTGGGTAGAAAATTATCAATAGTGTAGCAAAAAAATATTACAACGTACTACGAACCGAAGCGTACCGAAGCTATATACCCCTATACATATCGAATTCTTCTGATGTCGCGTATCGCGAACCAGTACCCGTACCGCGTACCAAAGCGAATTGCGAATTGTGTGACTATGGTTCCGACATCTTCGTGAACGGGTGCGGGTAAAGAAGTTAGTTCATGAGAATAAGATTTGTTTTGGAACATGGAATATTGACACTCTTATGGGAAGATCTATGGAAGCAGTGGACACTGACTTGGAGGAGGATTAGTTTTAGTTGCATACAAGAAACTAAGTGGGGTAGGTGAAAAAGCGAAAAAATTTGATAGTTCAGGATTTAAGCTTTGGTACACGGGTAAAGTTAGATCCATAAATGGGGTAGGCATTATTGTGAATAAGGAGTGGAAGAAAGATTTTGTGGATGTTAAAAGGATGAGAGATCGGATAATATTCTCAAAATTTGTAGTGGAACAAGACACCTTTAATGTTGTTAGCGCTTACACACCTCAAGTAGGGTTAGAAGAACACCTTAAGTTAAGTTTTGGGAGGAGTTAGAAAGCTTAGTTTAGGGTATACCGTTAGGAGAAAAGATCTTTTTGGAGGGGACTTAAATGGGCGTAGGGAGTGTTTCGAGAGGTTTTGAGGACTTGCATTACGGGTATGGTTTTGGGGAGATAAATGCGGAGGGTAAATTCGTCCTAGATTTTTTGTCGGCTTTTGATCTTATTATAGCTGATATGTGTTTTTGGAACAGAGAGGAGCATCTTATCACTTACAAGATTGCGGTAATATGTTCTCAGATAGATTTCTTTCTTATTAGGAATTCATACATAAAGATTTGTTTGGACCGTAAAGTCATACTTGAAAAGTGTCTTACCACCCAAAATAGAGTATTGGTTATGGATGTAAGGGATAAGAGGAGTGTGAAGAGAAAAAGAAACAGTGGGGCTCCGCAAATCAAGTGGTGACATTTAAAGGGTGAAAAACAAAGAATTTTCCAACACAAGATCTTAGGTGGAGGTTTCAGGCAACCATAAGGAAGCGCAAATGATATGTGGGACAAGATGACACATGAGATTAAAATAGTAGCAAGAGACATTGGGAGAATCAAGAGGTTTTGGACCTAGGGTAAAAAATATTGGTGGTGGAATGACAATGTTTTAAAGATTAGTCTAGGTGTAGAAATGCTAGAAATGTTGAAACTTTGGATAAATGTAAGATAGCTAAGAAAGAGACCAAGAGGGCGGAGAGCGAAGCGAGAACTCAAACTTTTGACAGATCATATCAATATTTAGGTACCAAGGAGGGAGAGAAATATCTATATATAAGATTGTAATGGACGAGAAAGAAAGACAAGAGACCTAGATCAAATGAAGTGTATTAAAGATGAAGAGAGTATAGTTTTAGTTTAGGAAAGAGATATAACGGATAGATGGAAGAAGTACTTTCACATCTTATTTAATGAAGGATATGAGATATTACCAGACTCTGACAAGCTAGACATCACAAAGGAGGGTTGAAACTTTAACTACTATCGTTGGATTCAAGAACACGAGGTAAAAGAAGCATTGAAAAGGGTGAGTAATGGCAAGGCGGTTAAGCCAGACAACATACCGATTGAAGTGTGGAAAAGTCTTGGAGATAGAGGAATTGTGTGGCTCACCAAACTTTTTAACGAGATTATGAGGACAAAGAAAATATCGGATGAGTGGAAAAGAAACACTTTAATTCTGTTCTATAAGAACAAGGAGGATATACAAAATTGTTCGAGTTATAGGGGAATTAAATTAATGAGTCATACCATGAAGTCATGGGAACGGGTGATTGAACGAAAATTAAGAAAAAAGACTTGAGTTACTGATAACCATTTTGGTTTTATGCTTGAAGATCGACTATGGAAGCGATCTACTTACTTCGATGTGTGATGGAGCGATATTGAACGAATAAAAAAGACTTGCACTTAGTTTTCATTGATTTGGAGAAGGCGTATGATAGATTTCCTAAAGAGATTTTCGTCGAAAGCCCTAGAGAAGAAGGGGGTTAGGATTGCTTATATTAATAGACTAGTGTGAGGACGTATGAGGGGCCTAGCGACGATTTTCCCATAACAATAGGATTGCACGAAGGATCAACCTAAGCTCTTACCTTTTTATTTTTGTTTTGGATGTACTTGCGGACCATGTCCAAGAGTTAGCAACGAGATGTATGTTTTTTGTCGATGATGTAGTCCTGTTTGGAGAGACGAGGGAGGAATTGAATGGGAGGTCGGAGACTTATACAAGCGTTAGAAGCGTATGACTTCCGCATGAGTAAAAGCAAGACAAAGTATAGGGAATGTAACTTCAACAATAGGCGAAGTTGGAGGTGAAAGTTGGAGATCATATCATAATACAGAATGACAAAGAAGTAGAATCAAATGTAAATCGTATTCAAGTTGGGTGATGGATGGAGAAGAGTCTCGAGTGTTTTATGTGATAAGAAAGTACCACTTAAGTTGAAAGGAAAATTCTATCTGACAATTGTCGGACAGACGATGTTGTATGGTACGGAGTGTTGGGCGGTTAAGAACCAACATGAGAATTAAGTAAGCATAGCGGAGATGAGGATGTTGCATTAGATGAGTGGTAAAACTAAACGAGATAGGATTATGAATGACACCATTTGAAAAAGAGTTAGGGTAGCACCTATAGTAGAAAAGATGATGGAAAATAGGCTTAGGTGGTTTGAGCGTAGGTAGGAAACCTGTAGTACGAAGAGTAGATCAGATGCGTGAGAGTCAGATCAAAAGAGGTTGAGGAAGACCTAGAAAAACTATAGGAGAAACTATTAGGAAAGATTTAGAGGTTAATAAGTTGGATCCAAATATGGTTTATGATAGAACACTATGGCGTAATTTGATACATGTAGCTGACCCCATTTAGTTAGATAAGACTTGGTTTTTGTTGTTGTTTCTTTCTATAATTCTGATCCTAATTTATAGGGCAGCTCCTGCTCTAAAGGAGATCACCAAATCCCTGTGACATCTCTTGCCTTTGATATTGGTACTGGACTTTAGGTCCTTCAGCTACTTTTACCCATAAATTCGTTTTCCTTTTATTTATTGCATTGGTATTTTTCTCCCCAAAATATTGAGATTTGGCTGTGGCTTTTATTTAGACTGATAGATAATAGGTTGACACTTGCACTAATGATCTATTCATATTGACTCTCTGCTTCCATACATGAATTGCTGTTGTGTAGAACTTTCGCATAGTAGGATGATAAATGGTTTTTCTTTATGGTTCAAGGGGCAATTGCATTGATCCAACTGCAAGAGGATATGAAGAAACAACTCAGTTCAGAAGGGAACTATACCGAAGAAGAGCTTGAAGAATACATGCAATCTCATAAGAAATTAATGATTGACTCTCTGTGGAAGCTTAATGTGGCTGACATTGAGGCCACTCTTTCCCGTGTCTGTCAAATGGTTGTTTTTGCTACTCCAGTTTCTCATTGTTAGATAGCTTAATGTAGATTTTAGGGCCAGGTGTTTTTTAATTTATGTTGTGTGCTTCACTTTAGGTTCTTCAAGATAGCAGTGCCAAGAAAGAAGAATTACGTGCACGAGCAAAAGGGTTGAAAACTCTTGGTAAAATCTTCCAGGTGATATTTCATTCCCTGCTCTTAATATAGTGTACACTGATGATGAAATGATGTTTAACTCGCAATTTGAATGTAGACGGTTAAGACAGCCAATGGGAATGAGAGCGAAAATATACCAAACAAAGCAGTACATAAATTGAATGGAAGTGAAACTAGCAATGATGTTTGTTCTCCTAGTACCTCACCCAAATCTTCAAGTACTGGTTTTCCAACCCATGCTGTCGCATCGCAGGTGCAATATTTCTTACCGACATCTATCATCTATTTTTTTCCAGCCATGTTCATGTCATTATATTCTTTCATTGTTAAACAAGTTAAGGCTTTCTTGCTATATTGTTGAAATTAATGCAAGTTTATGTATTTTGATACAAATGAATGTAGAGCCCCTACGTGGAGGCCCCACACTTTGCAGGCATGCAATTTGACTACAACTTCCCTAGGCCAACCGCCCCCCCAGGTGCCCACAGACCTGCTCCAACCAGCAAGGATTGATGATGGTGTTTGATGCCCATGTCCTTTTTTGTATGTATTGCTCTTGCGGTGTTCTGTTGAATATGTTTTTACAAATGTGTGCTGAAGATCGCATCTGGTCCGCCACATTGTGTCGTGTGATTACTATGCATGTTTAATATTTCTATACATAGATGAGGGATGATAGTTTGAAGTAGCGTTTTCGTTGCTAGAAGGCGTTGATTGGCTGGCTGCCTTGTCACTTGAATTATGCATTTTATTAGGTGTTTGCACGTAGGTTCATTTATTCCTTTCTTGTGTTTTTTGTTTTTTCAGGATAGTGGTATTACAATTTTAGTAGGGATTTGTGTATACTAATTGGCCAGCAACATTAAATGCAACATGAATGAACAAGCTATGGCATTGGCTAAGGAATTTATTATGCTAAAATTTTGTATTAGATCTTAAATGGTGGTAAAAATGTACGTAATCTTTCTTGTGCTAGATGGTAGCTTTTGTATCTCACATAAGACGTACACTTGGAAGAGCAATTCTATGATTTTATGTTACATACTCACCTTTTCAATGTTATAAAATCATGGAATTGCTCTTTTTATACTATCTTTTTTTTTAACACAAAGGTCATTACCGTCTATTAGATTTTTTATTTTGCCTAGTATACTTTTACAGTTGTACACTTGAATGTCTCACATCAGCTGTTATACGGGAGTTTCGAATACACCGATGTAAGTTGCTGCACCGAACCTACCCAACAATACCCAACAAATTTTCAATCGTCACCCGCCAACCGGATCGACCAACCCGCAGAACGTATAAATATATCGGTTTTTTGGCTTCACGATCAGGTCAAACCCATCTGTCCACCCTTAGTCAGCCCTATTGATTGAAGAAAAAGTAGTAAAATAAACAACTGTCCACCCTTAGTCAGCCCTATTGATTGAAGAAAAAGTAGTAAAATAAACAAGAGAAATGTTAATTTATACCCTTAAGACATAAGTTAGGAAGCCAAATGTGGAAGCTGAATTTTGAAAATTGTCCATTCAATGTCTTGAAAGGTTAAACACTTTATTTTTTAATACAAAACTTATATTTTAATTCTTTTTTTTTTATTTTTAACTTGTGCACAAGTTAAAGATTAACGTAGTTGAAAATACTAAAGGAGTCTTATAAAAATGGACAAAAAAAATTCTCAAAAGAGTTTTATTATTAAGGAAGAGGTTGTATTTGGTATTATTTAGTGCGGCAAATGTGTGGAATTTCTTTATGGTATGACTATTATTCCCATACCAGTGTGTCAGACGTGTACTTCCATGCCATGACTATTATTCTCTTACTAACGTGGCAGATGAGCATTTTCGTGTATGTTGTTCTCTTTTTTGTTTTATTGTTGCGCTAAGACTTATTATCGTCATTCAATTGTGATGGCTTCTTGTAATTCACCTTCAAATCATTGATCAATGACTCCAATGGGATGGCAATGGGTACCTTATGGGTAGGGTACTACAGTGCTCTTTCCCATATCCGCGTTTGTAAAAAATAGTCGTATCCGAACTCATATCTTCGTGGGCAACAATTTTAGTGCCCTATCGGCATCTTAGTGCCAATACCCACACTTTAACTATGAAAAGACTACAAATATCACAATTAAAATAAAATTATGGTTCAAATTTTTTCAAATCAACTCATAAAAGAATACGAATCGTAGTATTTAACAGAATAAAAAACACCCAAAACATCCTTCAAAAATTGCATACCAGCAGGAGGGATCAGATATTGTATTAAGTAGTTTTAAGGTTTAGGCTTAGACTTAAATAACTAAATGAATTAATTATACACCAAAAATAAATAAATTATGTATCATATTATATAAATATGTATATGCGAGTTGCGGGGATGGGTTGTATAGTACCTTTACCCTTATCCGTACCCACACCCATTTAAATTTGCTAGTAATACCCGGACCCAAGCTAGGACCCATGAAAGCGGGGTTTTACCCTACCCATTGCCGGTATTTTTTACGGATATCCATCAAATCTGGGTCTAATTGTCATCCCTACGAATCATGCTTTTTGACAAGCAGCTTATGCAACAGCAACTGAGATGTGTGGTGGATGAGAGAGGAAGAGAATACATCAATCGAATAAGCACTATGATATTAGCAATACACTCTTCCAATTTAAGTAGAGTAGTGAGACTAGATCAAAAGATTGTAAAATAGTGATTAGTGCCATTTTAATTGATAATAATTTTTCTATGTTTTAAAAGAAAAATTAATAATTCACACTATATTAGACGCGTTATTTTTCTAATGGTGACTTCCTGAGTTCTAGACTTGGAGTTAATCCAAGTTATGTTGGGTGAATTATTTTTAGTGCTAAAATGGTGGTGAAACAGGGGGCACGATGGGGGATTGAGTATGGCGCTAACATTCTCTTGCTAGGCCCCCCTTGGCTCAAAGATGGACGCTCTCTTACCACTGATAGTCCTATGTATGCGGCTCTATCTCATGTCAAAGTGAAGGATATCATTGAACCAACGGAAAAGTTGTGGAATATTTCTTTAATTTCTAATCTTTTTTATCACCACATTGTCCAACTTATTATGAATACTCCTCTCCAACCTCTGGTAGGTGAAGATAAATTGATATGGAAGGCTAAAAAGCATGGTAATTATTTTGTACGCAGTGCATATCGAATTTGTGTGAATGAAATTATAGATAATTCTCATTTACATATTTTGGGTCGGTGGAACCTAATTTGGAACCTGAAGGTTCCGCCTAAGATAAAAAAAAAATGTGTGGCACATGTGTCGGGGTTGTTTTCCCACGGATGGACGTCTTAGTAGTTGAGGAGTACATTATCCGATTGATTGTGTTCTTTGAGGCAATAATTATGAAGATATCATTCATGTGTTGTTGGAATGTTGGGGGATTGTTCAAGCGTGGCGTGATGTAAATCTATGGGACATGATTGACAGAACTCTTCGCCAAAATTATACTCCCTCCGTCCCGAATTGTATGACGTTTTGGCTATTTCACACGTATTAAGAAATATAATTAATTTTGTGTGGGAAAAAGATATTATGAGTTGTTTTACAAAATTGTCCTTAATAAATGATATGGGAAAGATAAATGAAAGGATTAAAAGAAGAGAGCGTAATGAATAGTTAAGGATATAATAGGAAAAATAACGTTACTGTTTCATTAGTATTGCAAAGCGACATATAATTTGGGATAAAGTTTTTTTCCAAAGCGACATACAATTTGGGACGGAGGGAGTAATATGGATGCCTTGATTTTTTCCCTTCTCCAACGGTTACCATCGGCCCAGAGTGAATTGTTTGTTACAATTATGTGGAGTTTGTGGAAGCGCAGGAGTTTGAAACTGTGGCAGTAACAAAATGAGACGAGCATGCAGGCTATTGAGCATGCAACCCATCTCCTTGAGAACTGGCAAGATGCACAATGTATTGGGTCTCAAAGAACAACAAGCACCTTTTTTCCACAAAGTGCTACTAGCACTAGAGAAGTGGTGGAGTGGACAAAACCGGCACGAGGTAGGTACAAATGTAACATTGATGCCTCATTTTCCTCATCACTTAATAAGGTAGGTATTGAAATATGTCTTCGCAACGATACAAGTGAGTGAAGACGGATTGCTTCTCTCCCCTTTGTGATGTTGATGTAGGAGAGGCTGGTGATTTTCACACGACGTTGGAATGGATGGTTGCGCTTCATTTTGATAATATGGATTTTGTCCTTGATTCTAAAAGAGTCGTAGATCATTTTAAGTGAGAAATAGTTTATAATAGTGAATTTGGCTGTATTATATATGTCTCTAGACAGTTGTTTATCAATAGTTTTCAGAACTCTCATGTCGAGTTCAATAAGAAGCAAGCCAATATGGTCGCTCATGAATTAGCACATGTAACAAAAATTCATTTTTGTAGGGGACCAAAATCGCAACTTCCTGATACTTAGGGGGCCAAAACTGCTATTAAGTTTTTTCCGTAGAAAAAATGATTTTTTATTTGTCTTAATAACTTTTGTGAAAAAGGCAATAATTTATCCTTTAATATCCATCCATTGAACAAACACGGGCTTATTATACAAATTTTATTTACCTTGTAAAAAAAAAGGAAAGAAATAACTTTTTATGTATACGGAGAGAGTGGTGGCGTGAAGAGGTGAAGGAAGGAATAGCGAATATGCGGGGGGAAGAGAAGAGAAGTGTGGTGAGATGAAGAGGCATAAATGTTGTTCATCTCCTTCACTCAGGTTTTTCTTTTTCTTTTTTTCTAATTAATAATCTCGTCTAAAAAGAAAAGAAATCTTTGTTTTGATCCCAATCACAGAAACAATTAAAGGTAGATTTGATTGGATTGGATGCATTTGCAGAGGGACAATGCACGCGTGATGTCGACTATTTCTTAGATCCATCTAGCCAAGGGGGAGGAGGAGGAGCGGTTATCCTTCAAATTGATTATTATTATTATTATAGATAGAGAGATATAATGGAGAGTGTAGTAGTAAAGAAACAAGCATCTTTATCTAATGTTGGAGCATGGGGGATGAACATTGTCAGCTCCGTCGGAATTATCATCGCCAACAAACAACTCATGTCCAACAATGGCTATGTTTTCACTTTTGGTCAGCCACCTTTTCTCTCATATCTCACACATTCATTCATTGTTAATATATATAGCCATCCATCTCAACAATATTTTCTTTTTTCTTTCAGCCAGCACGTTAACTGGCTTCCATTTTGCTGTTACCGCTCTCGTTGGTATACTCTCCAATGCTACCGGTTACTCGTCTTCATCAAAGCATGTCCCTATGTGGGAGCTTCTTTGGTTCTCTATGGTCGCCAATTTGTCTATCACTGCCATGAATTTTAGCCTAATGCTAAACTCTGTTGGTTTCTACCAAGTATTTTTCTTTCTTTCTTTCTTTATTCATCAACTACTTTCATTCAATTTTTATATGTATTTTGTAAGGACTGTCATACTTGGATAACAACCCATATGCTATACACACAGGATATAAAGTTGTTAATTATAACCTTTTATCACTTGATTGAAATCACTTGTCCCTTTTTGTCTCCTTTCATGTCCATTCTTTTGAAAAATGACCATTTGTCATATTGTTTTAAAACTCGTATGTTCATCTTTGTCACTCACTTTTAATATGTCTAATAACATATAAATGATAGTCATATATTCATGTCTTCACTTTTTACCGCTTCTACTTTTTAGTTGTTCAATTTCACATTATGCATGTTCACAGATATCAAAATTGAGTATGATTCCCGTGGTTTGTGTTATGGAAAGGATTCTTCACAACAAGCACTTTTCAAGGAAAGTGAAAATTTCAGTGGTGGCTGTGGTTATTGGTGTTGGTGTTTGTACTGTAACTGATGTAAAAGTTAACCTCAAAGGTTTCACATGTGCATGTTTAGCAGTTTTCTCTACATCTTTGCAACAAATTGTAAGTATTATGTACTATTTATGTTTTGTGTTGGAAGTATATATGAAAGTTTTTGCTATTTCTGTTGCCACATTTTTTACCAGACACCATTTATGAATCATGAATTGGTGATAAGTTTAGATAATGTTTGAAACAGACTTCGCTAGATTTAGAATCATTACTCGAAGCATTGTTTTTTACTTTTTAATCATCATTATTAAATGATGAGTATGAGAGAATATGAGAACTTACGTTCTACTATTACATTTATATATGTTTTGTGATTGTATTTATTTATATGATGCTTTTTTTTATCATTGACTCTTTCTTCACCTTTGTGTTGCAGTCGATAGGTTCTCTTCAAAAGAAATATTTGATTGGATCTTTTGAATTGCTGAGTAAGACTGCTCCCATTCAAGCTCTTTTTCTTCTTACTCTTGGTCCATTTGTTGATTACTACCTGAGTGGCAAATTGATAACCAACTATAAGATGTCTTTCGGTGCCTTTGTAAGTTCCCCTATTAACTCTAGTTATTTTATATTTATTTATAAAAATAGTGTTAGATTACTCAATTAATCTTGTTTATTTAACCTCTGTAGTTATGCATTCTTCTTTCATGCTCGCTAGCTGTATTTTGCAATGTGAGCCAGTACCTTTGCATCGGGCGCTTTTCCGCTGTTTCCTTCCAGGTTTTAGGCCACATGAAAACAGTATGTGTTCTAACGTTGGGATGGTTGCTATTTGATTCAAAGCTAAATTTTAAGAATATCATGGGAATGGGCGTCGCAGTTATTGGCATGGTAATTTACAGTTGGGCGGCGGAGGCTGAGAAAAAGTCAAATGAAAAGACCTTTCATCATGCAAAAAATAGCCTAACTGAAGAAGAAATGAGATTATTGACAGGTGGAATAGACAAGATTCCTTTGCAAGATGTTGAATTTGGTGAAGATCAAGAATTAAGCCATGATGATAAAATTTGATGAAATGAGTGCATAACACACATTGCTTTATTTGCATCTTTTGTCTAGTCAAAATCAAGTGGTAGTAAAAGTTGGTATGCATCTGCTTGCACTTGCACATATTCATTTTTGTTGTGCTCATGTTAATATAAATGTTTCTTTATTGGTTGATTTATAACATTTCTTTTACGTTGAGCTTATTTATTTGGATGGCCAAGAAATTTACAACTATGAGGATAATACCATTAGGATGTAAAAAGTTCAATAATACAATATATCAGCTGATACAATTTTTTGTAATTAAAGTCTTTTTATGTTGTCCACTTAATAATTCATATGAAAATATGAACGAACAAACAATTGTAAAGTATTTGCAATGGAGTAGTGGTGGGTTTTGGCGGCCTTCGTGAAAAGATAATAAAACAAACACATTTGAAACACATACTAATGGACTTGGTGCATATTTCAGTCAGGGAATTGTTTTTCTAGTGAGATTTGGTAATAAAGTTGTCTTAAACAATTGGTTTCAATGATTATATAAGAGATTTGTGTGGTTTGCGTCTTTTGCATATCATATGACCAGAGTTAGTCCTCTGGAAGTTTGGCATCGGGAGTGTGTCCTAAAAGAAATAAGCACACTATTATAGATGGTTCTTTTTTTGATCAAGACTATAAATGATTCTTAATAGTGGCCTCAAAGCCCAAAGTAAATGTACCTATTTTTCATTAGAGGTCTTATCTTACCCTCTTTTTGGTATGTGTCAAATGTCAAGATGATACACTTCATGTCCATAAAGACTGATTCCACGACAAGTAAGGTAGTAACAAGTCTTTTTCCCTGCTCATTTTAGAAATACTTACTCATGTGATCTTCGTGAATGGATGTTGGCGTTCTTAACTCTAAATCATGAAGAGGAGGAGAAAGGTTATTGATCATATTATCTTTAACCTTACAAATTTCATTGTGTTGAGTCTTGTTAAGAGTCTAAATGTCTGAGAAATATCAAGAGAGAACATGAGTGTCATTGTGTGAGAGAGTTTTGTCTTCAAGTATTGTGGTGAACTATTTATATGCCTAATTATATGATCAACAATATGTCCTTAAATGCTAATATATGATAACTGTTCAATACCAATATATGTGTTGATATGTCTCTAAGTATGTGTTTAATGTTTATACTTGTTACTATTGAAATCATGTGAATATATGTGTTGTTCAGTTTACTTATGTTCTAACTTTCATGGTTTTCGGTTACACATCATTCATTGCTTTTGTGTGTTTGTGAATACTGCGTTTTTAGATAAACTGAGTTTCATTGAGTTGAAGCTTCAATGTTTTTGTTTTATGTGTCATGTACACTTTAACTTGATGGTGGATCATCATTAGAGGATTTGTGCATTTGTAAGTGATGCCTAGTGGGGGTTAATCCATATTGTTGTATTAGTAACGTTAGAAAAATATTTTTAATTTAAGGATGAAGTCCTCTTTGGTAGCTCGATAAAATTGTTGTTTTGTAAAAGAAATTATTTTAACAATGATCCTTAATCGTGTCATATTTTGCAAATTGTATGTCTATTGTATGAGATATAAAATTATTGATTCGAGTTTTTAACAAAAGTTTCATGAGCATAACTTCACATCCTCTCAATCTTTTTCCATTGAGTTGGAAACTAAATATTGAAAGGGTTATAATAACATAGAAAAATAAGTGCAATTAACAAAATATAATAGAAAAATAAGAATAAATGAACATGTTACTATGTTTGTGTTCGTTTTTCTACTAGTGTGTTATAATGTCTGACGTGTATTATTTTGTTGCGAAATAAGTAAAAAAAAAAAGATTAGAAAAAGATTTTATAAGAAAATATTATGATAAGATAGTTGAATCTTGAAAATTGTTCATATAATAAAAACAAATAATTAATTAGTGAGAGAGAGCTTAAAAACAAAACACTATTGATTGAGTTGGAGTTGGAATTGAGGGTTCTCGTCTGGAATGAACATGGAAGGTGGAGGAGATATGGATGATTCACTGTTTGAAGGGATGGTTTTGTTCAACCCTGCTGGCCAAATTGAAGAACCAACGGAAGAGGAGAATCAACAACTCAATCAAAGTGATGATGCTCCTGCTCCTGCTTCTCAGCCACTTGACGAGAATATCTTCTCTGATCTCACCCTCGTCGTCGATCCGATTCAAAACGACCATGATCTTCTTCAATCTCAATCTTCTTCTTCGCACCAACATCAGAGAAGGAGAAAACGATCTGGCTTGAGGATAGGTTATGGAAGAGATAGAGACACCACTGTTGATGTTGATCTGGATTTGGATCCTTCTCCTTCGCCTCCTCCTCCTCCTCATATTCCCGATTCCCAGGTTAGTACTGTTACCCAACAACCATCTAGTGATGTTGCTCCTGCTGTTAGTGTTAGCGCTACTGAATTGAAAAATGAGAGCAGAGACGCAGCAAACGATGAAGAAGAAACGTTCCGGAAAATAAGGGAGACTATACATGAGAAGTTTAGCCATGCCCGTCAACTGCTAAACTCTGCATCTTCTGCTCGAAAGGATGCCATCAGGAGTAGAAGAAAGGCCTTTCAGAATGCTAATCTTTCTTCTCTTAAATACATGGAACTTGAGAACCAATTAGAACAAGCTTGTGAAGCTGAAGATTTTGAAACCGCTGAAATGGTTAGCCAACACCTTTCTGCCGCTGAGAAGGACAAACAAATCTGCACCGAATCATTGAGACAAGTTGATGCCTTTATCGATGCTTTAGATTTGAAATTGCAGCATGCCCTCGACTTTCACATAGCTGCTGAGGAAGAATCTGCAACATTACTCCACCATTATGCAACGGTCAGTATATTCTATTCTTTCAAGACATCTATGTATGACTACTCTAGGTTCATCTCATTCCAATTAGTATATTCCTTTGCTCGACACCTACCAGCAAGAGCTGCCTCTTGCTACAGTGATACTCTCTGCCTTTGTCATCCGGAGTGTCACTGTAGGAAAAATGAGTGTATGTTGCAAAATTAAAGATGAGGAAGTGTAATTTTAGTTCCTCTAAAAGAATGGAGTGCATTTTACCCAATGATATAAATAAATTCCTTTATGCATTACTGGAAGACTTGTTGATACAAGTGCGTGCATATTAGATAATCTTATTTAATTGCTCTATGGGGTTTTGCTCAAATGCTATTAAGTCTCATCCATCCTTATGTACTTTTATTTGTATAATTTTGTATCTGTTTGCTGGCTTATTTCTTTACGCTCTTTGTCATGGTTAGAATTTCTAACATGTTTATATTCCCTTTTCTAGAATGCTGTAAATAATGCAGACTCTGCAATGAAGAAAGCAACATCATTGCATTCAAAAGAAATGGAACAATGGTTTTCATCATCAGAAGCCTTGGAGGTTAAAAAGATGGAGTTGGAGATTGAATCACATTTTATAAGTGAAGCTCATACAGAACTTAATAATAACATTGAGCATTCAATAGAGGATGACAAAAAAGAAAAAGAGATCCTTTGTAAAAGAAAGAGTGTTCTAATGGATGAATTGGAAAAACTTCTTGCTTTAGTCAAACAGAAAGAAAAGGAGATAGCTGACAATGATTCTGATTTAAAAGCTGTAGAGCATAAGATAAATAATGTCGTCTCTGGATTTCAAGAGATTCAGTCAACCATTGAGGTGAAGTATGGCAAATTGCAATCTGTTCTTGCTCAAGTGAAATTAGAGACTGAAACTCTGTCACTGAAGAAGGACAAAATTGATAGCCTTCTCGTTCAGGAAGAAAGAATGGGAGCAAAACTTAGGGAATTTGCTAGGGTTTCTGAGGAGGAAGCTAAAGGATACAGGGAAATAGTCAAATTAAGAAGAAGTTTGATGTCATCTATACTGAAGTCCGGGGAGGATAAACTGAGACTTACAAACAATGAGGAAAAGCTTTCTGGAGAAGTGAAATTGTTTCAGCAGGAAGTTTCTGCTGCCAGAGCTTCCTTGCAGGTTAATTCTTGTACTTATTTTTATGTGCTTGGCTTCCTTGTAGGTTTACTCTTACACTTATTTGTAAGGGGTTTTGAATTGTGCAATTAGCTGAAATGTGATGAATACAAAGACTCCCTAGTTCCTACCTTTAATTTGATGTGACATCCAAGCTCAAGCTATGTTAGGTGAATATAGGTTGAGAGAATGCTATAACATATGTTCAAATGCAAGTAGCTTATTTTTGTGTTTTTATCTTAAACAAGCAATGTCTATTGATGTCTTTTTCCTCTGAAAGTAATAGTTTGGTCAATATCTCTAGATATAATGGAACTGTCAAAACTCCGAACACAAGTCAAGGAATGAGACAATTTTTTACCACCCATGGTTGCATTTCTTCTATTCCTATTTTGATTTATTACTATAGATAAAGCATTGTAATTTATTATATATAAAACAATGACCAAAAAGTGGACACATGTCAAACACTTTTTCATTTCCTCAATGGGTTTTTACATAGGTTTGTGATTTTTTCCAGACCTGTGCTTAAGCACGGATAAACACAGTTAGTTTTATTGTTAAAAACGTCTTAATGGCAGCCTTGTAGTTTTCATCAAACATTTAGACAATCAAATTGAATTGTTCCTGTTTGTTTTTTTCCATGCAAAAACACAGGCTGACTCTAGTTTTTTCACAAATGTCATCACATTGTTTTCAGGAACTATCTTCAAGAAAGTCGAGCATCCAGCAAGACATAGCATCCTTCAAGCAGAGGATTATTTTCATAGATAAGAGAGTTCCAGAACTTGAAGCAGAAAAAAAAGTTGCTACTGCTGCAAGGAATTTCAAGGAGGCTGCCCGAATAGCTAGTGAGGCTAAATCACTGTGTGTTGAGAAAGAGAATATCCAGATGGGAATGGATACGGCCACTTCGAATCTTGAAAAGCTTGAGGAAGAAATTAAAGGCACCCTTGATAAATTGCAGGAGACTGAGGGAATGATCTTATTGAAGGAGAAAGAGTTGGCAATGGCTAGATATCAAAAGCTACTTTTGACAGCTGCTACTGCTAGAGCTGAAAAAGCAGCTGCCCAAGAAATGGGTGATGTCGAAGAAGCTAATCTCCTGCTTGCAGAAGCTGAGGCTGCAGACTGTGAAGCTGAGAGAATTCGATCAACATACAATTTCAAGGCAGAAGACATTTCAAATTTACGGAAAGATTTGATTTCAATGGACCTTGTATCAATTCTTGATAAAAAGCAATTGGAAAAATTAGTTGTCACTTCATCTATTTAGCTGATTATCTAAACAAAATTTTAGTGGATTTATTGATAATCCAGATGCGTGTGCTCCTAGAAATTCCTGAATGCAGCATGAATGGTCAATTTTGTGATACGTTTATGCATCTCTACATTTTAATGAATATTGTGTACGATATTGGTGCAGTTTTCCTCTTTTAATATTTGAGGTGCTCTTCGTAAACCCCCAACTTAAAAATGGTATTAGTAACTTTGTTTAACCATGGATGTATCATTTTGGTATGAAGGTTTTGATTATTTTCAGTGGTAGATTGAATTCTCTAAAAGTTTCCATGCAGTTATATGTTAAAAATATCATGACTTGAATGAATGAAATTTAAGAGAAAGAGGTTCGCCTATGCAATTCGGTAGAGATTTTTAACGATGAGATATATCCAAAAAAAAATTCCTACGCTTGAAAAGGATAAGTGAATCGACATACCTACTATTTGGAAAATTGCTCTTCTTCCATTAAGATTTGCTCACTTTCATACAAATTGACAAAAATACTCCAGCATAACTTAAGTCACGCAAGTGTTAAAACAAACGTGACTTAAGTCACGTTGAACTCAACGTAAATTAAGTCACGTTGACGGCGTAATCAGCGTGACTTAACTCACGCATGTTATAACCCAGCGTGAGTTAAGTCACGTTGGGTATTTGCCCACTACCAAAACATATAGTTTGGCATTTTTACCTAATTTCCTTCATTCATCATACTTTCATACATCAATTCAATCATTTTCATCCATGTACTCATCCAGTCATGCATACATTCATTCATTCAATCAAAATTAAAATACGTAAAGTACCAAGTGTAACATGTGGCACATCTATGTTCTAAGCGCCAAACACAAACATGGAGGAGGTAACGTTCAAAACAAGCAAGGGTTATCTTCCTATTATACCCTCATTTTAATCCACCAATAAATTCCTTTTTTTTCACACATTTTTTATTTCCAATAAATTTAATGTGTTATCTTTCTCTTAAAACAAGCAAAGGTTAAATATGTTTTTGGTCTCTATAAAATTTTCGAATTTCAAGTTTTAGTCCCTATAATTTTTTTCCTCAATTTTTGGCCCCTAAAAAAACTTCTACCGTCACTTATGGTCCTTATTTTTAAATCAAAGCAAGCATGACTATCAGGTTGTCGTGATTCACGAGATACAGGGGATTGTCCTCGTCTACATGATTGAATCGTCCACAAGACTATCACATATACACACAACCCTTGGTCATCAAGATGTCACGACTCACGAGATACAAGGTAAAACGAATCATCCTTCTCTACATGAATGAGTTGCTCACAAGACCATCGCATATATGCACACAGCCTTTTGTTATTAGACTATCACAATTTACATGGGATCGCCCTCCTCCACATTATTGGATCGCCCACAAGACCATCACATATACACACCTTCCTCCCCTTAATAGACGACTCGATAATGAGCATCATCATAGACATGAGTCAGACTTTTCACGGTGCATGATATTCATTTTACATAATTTTACAAACTACACCCAAGACAACAATCATCGACATATTTCACATCATAGCCATTCACATGTTATGTTTTATTTGTATTGATGAACTTTTGCATGAAAAGTATTGGAAGGAATTACATTTCAATACCTCTACTATATCTTAATAATATTGTATAGGCTACTCCCAAAATCCTTTATCTTATTTTGTTGCGACACTTTGTCTATTATTCACAATTTTCTCGTTTGTTTGTTTTCCACGTAATTATTTTTAAATGAGACTAGTAAGATACCCGTGCCTCCGCATGGGTATCCGTTGATGTCGATGATTTATATAAAAAATGTGTTTTTATATGCGAGTTTAAACAATAACAATATCAACTTATATAATTTTTCTTCTAAAAATATTGACTTATTAGATTTTGGAATATGTTTGCCAAATTAAAAATGAGGGAGATAAAGACTTGGAAATTTGTATGATAATTAATTGTAAATTTTGAAGCAGCGACAACTTGTCTTGTTTATAATAATTATTTTAAAATTTGTATCAACGGCGACTAAACCCGTGTATATTAATTATTTTAAATTTTTTATCAATGATAACATGTCTGGTGTTTAATAATTATTTTTATCTTTGTAGTAGTGACAACATGTCTTTCTTTTTTTCCCAAAAGTGACAACATGTCTTGTGCATAATAATTATTTTAATCTTTTATTGACGATGACCTCTCACGTGTATAATAATTATTTTTAACAGCGACAACTTTTCACCTGTATAATAATAATTTTAAATGTTTTATCAATGGCAACATGTTAAGTGTATAATAATTATTTTTATCTTTGTAGTAGTGACAACATGTCTTGTGCATAATAATTATTTTAATTTTTTTTATTAACGATTACTTGTCCCGAAAATAATTATTATTTTTAGCAACGACAACTTTTCATCTGTATACTAATTATTATAATTTTTTTATCAATGACAACATGTCCCGTGTATAAAAATTAATTTTAAATTATGAGCATTGACAACTTGTCTTGTTTATAACAATTATTTTGAAATTTGTATCAAGCGACTTAACCCATGTATAATAATTATTTTAATTTTTTTTATTAACGATGACTTGTCCCGTGTATAAAAATTATTTTTAGCAACGACAAATTTTCACATATAATAATTATTTTAAATTTTATATCAGTGACAACATGTACTATGTATAATAATTAATTTTAAATTTTGAGCAGTGACAACTTGTCTTATTTATAACAATTATTTTGAAATTTGTATCAGCAACGATTTATCCCGTTTAAAATAATTATTATAATTTTTTTATTAACGATGATTTGTCCAGTGTATAATAATTATTTTTAGCAACGACGACTTTTCACCTCTATAATAATTATTTTAAATTTTTTATCAGTGACAACATGTACTGTGTATAATAATTAATTTAAAATTTTGAGCAATGACGATTTGTCTAGTTTATAACAACTATTGAAATTTGTATCAACGACGACTCAGGCTGTGTATAATAATTATTTAAATTTTTTATTAACGATGATTTGTCTCGTGTATAATAAATATTTTCAGCAACGACGACTTTTCACTTGAATAGTAATTATTTTAAATTTTTTATCATTGACAACATGTCTCATGTATAATAATTAATTTTAAATTTTAAGCAGTGACAACTTGTCTTGTTTATAAAAATTATTTTGAAACTTGTATCAGCGCTGATTTAGCCTGTGTATAATAATTATTTTATTTTTTTTATTAACGATGACTTGTCCCGTATATAATAATTATTTTTAGCAACGACAACTATTCACTTGTATAATCATTATTTAAAATTTTGTATCAATGACAACATGTACTGTGTATAATAATTTTTTTCATTTTTTTATTAACGATGATTTGTCCCGTTTATAATAATTATTTTTAGCAACGGCAACTTTTCACTTGTATAATAATTATTTTAAATTTTTTATCGTTGACAACATGTCCCGTGTATAATAATTAATTTTAAATTTTGAGCAGGGACAACTTGTCTTGTTTATAACAATTATTTTGAAATTTGTATTAGCGGCGATTTAGTCCGTGTATAATAATTATTTTAATTTTTTATTAACGATGATTTGTCCCGTGTTTAATAATTATTTTTAGCAACTTCAATTATTCACCTGTATAATAATTATTTTAAATTTTGTATCAGTGACAACATGTACTATGTATATTAATTAATTTTAATCTTTGAGCAGTGAGAACTTGTCTAATTTTAATTTTTTTTCTATGTACTATGTACTGTGGAGTTTAGTACCAGATTAGTAACCTTCATCACACAATCTCTCTTTCGGGCATATTTCTTTCACGATTTGGGCACCAAACTGCACAACTTCTTCTCCACATCACTCATACATGAAGCAGCGACAACAACAAATCATAGATTGAAGTTTGGATCTCAACCTTTTTTGTTTCTCTATATGTATTTTATTGATATTGATATTCAGTGTAGACTATATGTTTGGATTTTTTTTTTGGTGTTATTTTATGAAGATTACTTAGATCTGTTTGTTTTTATTTTCTTATCTCAGTTTTTTGTTTTTTACACTTTCTTTGTAAATATATATTTTTTTGTTTCTGTTGGTAATATTATTATTTAATGAAAAAACATAATTTTGTAGAAAAAATATATATTGTTGGTGTAGTTCTGTTGATTTGATTAACTGACTCATTAAATAAATTAAGTAATTGTGTGCTAATCTGGCCTTTAAGCCCTCTTTGTAATAAAAAAACTACTCTCTTTTTGCATAAAAAATAACCAATATTGTATACTCATCTTGTTCTTATATCATCATTCTTAGTCAACATGCTTCTTTTTCTACTTTTTTTTTTGTTCATAAAAAAAAAAACAGTACTATTAAATCTCTTTTCATGAAAGACAGTCAGTAGTGTGTCATATTCTTTTCATTTCATTTAATGAAATATATTTACAATTCCACACAATAAATGGGTAAACCCAAGATTTAATAGCTTTTAAAATCATTCTTTCATTGTAATAATAAATCTGTTCTTCATTTTTTTCCCTCTCATCTTGCAGCTTCATGATTTTCCATATAATTAGAACAAATTGCTACTTCGTTTGCACTTATCTTCCTTTTCTTATTGTTATCACTGTATTTATTTCTGCTCTGTTTTTTTTTTCTGCAACAAAAAAAAAAAACAAAGGATTTTTTTATCAAGAACACAAGTATTTGAAGAAGATTTGACATAATACAAAACTTTATTATTGTTTTGATGTGAATGTTGTTTGTAATAATAGTGTGAAGTAGAGTTTGTTAATTAGTTTAAAAAGAGCAAATTTAACTTGGTTTAAGATGGCAATGATATGAATTATGAAGGACATAAAAAAGGAAGAATACATTTTTGCAATAATAATAGAATGAGAGGTAAGAGAGCGATTGAGAGAGAGAGGGGCGGCAGCCATGGGGGAGACCTCAGGCAACCGTGTCGGCACCATTCACTGGCGTATGGGAGGGAAGGGACGCCTACCAGGGTGGCACTAATGTGGGGGGGGGGGGGGGGATTGGACTACGGTGAGCTACAGACGTCGGAAAGCGATCCGACCGGTTGATCGAGGACATGACAGACTTAGGAATACTTCTCGGCACGGAGGTTACAGGGAGGATAAGTTACACTCTTCAGGAAGACGGGTTCAAGGTTATTCACGCGATTATGAAGAACTCAGGTTTTATCAGAACAGTAACAGGTTTCATGAACGTTACCATTATTCCCGGCCACGCTATCATCATTCTCGACCAAGCTTTCACCATTCACGGCCTGCACACTCTCTTAGTCTCCATTCCAGAATTGAGCGTGGTAGATCACGCAACAGGTGTATGCCTCTTTCCAGACATGTTTTTGTTTCACCTTTGGCCAAATCACAAGGTAATTCTTTTGCTTCTAGGGCTTCCTTCTACGTCACAAACATACCTGATCATGTGCAATATGTTGATTTCCGTAAGGCTTTTGAGGTTTGTGGAATATTATCGGATGTTTACGTTGCTAGAAATAGGAATGCTCGTGGCCAAAATTACGGTTTTGTGCTTTTTATCAATGTTAAGGATGTTGCTAAACTACAGAAAGCTTTGAATAACGTCTATTTTGGCCAGAACAAAGTGTGGGCAAATGTTGCACGTTTTGATAGGTTTGGGGAAGTTAAGAAAGAATTGTTACAGGGGTTGGAGGATGGTAGGAAATCGGAGAAGATGGGAGGAAAAAATAAGTTGAAAAATAGTGTTGATGGTGGGAAAAAAATGAAGGAAAAACAATTATTGTGGGAGGAAAAAATAAGTCGAAAAATAGTGTTCTTGGTAAAAAAATATTGTGGGAGGAAAAAACAATGAGGGAGATATAATTATTGAGGCAGGAAATCAAGAAGTGGAGAACAAAGAGTTGGTTTTGGCTAGAAAGCAGGCGTTGGAGAAGGTTAAGCTGAACGCTAAAGGCAGTGAGGAGGAAAGGGAGAAATTACGCCTAAGTGTTGTCAGTGGAGAAACATCTTATGCTGACTTGGTTAAAGGGAAAAAGATTAGCCATGACTGTGGTGTCGATAATGTGAAACGTGACGTGAATGTTATGCGTAAGTTTAATTCTGATAATGATGATGTCGTTTGGGCAA
>Ga0315914_1002064_pt1 | contig 30697 bp, 17 predicted proteins | sample MpolenodulesMG_FD_203920 | JGI IMG/M metagenome (GOLD analysis project Ga0315914, IMG submission 203920) | Medicago polymorpha root nodule microbial communities from Los Angeles, California, United States - elongated nodules | ecosystem: Host-associated > Plants > Roots > Nodule | place: USA...
CCTTAAAACCTGAAAAGATGAAAGCCACCAGAGAAGTGCTTAGTGAATATGGAAATATGTCAAGTGCATGTGTTTTGTTTATCTTAGACGAAATGAGAAAGAAATCAGCACAGGATGGACTGAAGACCACGGGAGAAGGACTTGAGTTTGGTGTTTTATTTGGCTTTGGACCGGGTCTTACCATTGAAACCGTTGTTTTGCGCAGTGTCGCTATATAAGGTGCTTAATTAGTTAATTATTTTATTTTCATGTATCACTTTCAAATTTGCTTGATTTTTATGTAAGGATGAAAAACGTGTCTACAGTTCAACATGTAACATCATATTAAAAGTAATATAATTTGTGATTTGTTTTAGATTCTACTCCAGTTATTTATTTGATATATCATTTATAATGATAATTAAGAAGTAAATTGTGTTAACATATAAATGACTGTAAATGAGATGACTGTTACAAGTGAATTTAAAAAGTAGTAATGCAATGTGTGCACTCTTCTAACTTATAGTATTTGAAACTAATTTTAAATATCTGTACACTGGACTATGTTTTATTTTGCAACAACAAAAGATTTTATTACTCTAAAGAAAAACCAGCATCCTATATTAAAATACAATCCATCCCTTAAGAAAATTTACATGAACTTAACCACCTTTACACCTTGAATACAAGAAACACCAATTCATGATATCACCACTGCAATCTTCTAAACAATTCAATACTCTACCCTTAATGTTGCAAACGGTCTGCAACATGCATACAGAAGCCACCGTAAGCGATGTGCAGCAGAAGCCTACGTACCCTTGTTTCTAAGTTTTTATTTTTTTTCGTAAAATGTACAGCAGAACACTAAATGAAACTTTAAACCATAGTGAAATTAGCTATCATTTAGTACATTCTTGTCAGCATGCATTATATGAGTTCATTTTCAATATTTTTGTTTTCATATTCCATCAAACAAAACTATATATTGGTTGAATCAGAAGTAAAATTGACCTATTTCAAGTCATCTTGATGATGACTGTTATGTTGCAGCGATGCTATATATGCAATGGTCACTCAATAAATTATGCAGATTTAGTTTATCGTTACAAGTGTGCATAAAACTTGTGTTTTGTTAAATGTAGCAATGGAGTTTGAATCAATTACTTTTTAAATTGTGAAACATTGTTACATTCAAGATTTTATTTGTAACATGACATACATACCGGCCAATATTTTTTTGGTTGAGTTTAGAAATAATTAGGGAAACGAATACATCGTTGTATGTTAAATTCTTGATTCTTTCGTATTGCCTGCAGTAACACTCTTGCTTGATCTCTCACCTTTTATTGTATCAAAGAGAATTCAGTTCAATATTTAGTTTACCAAGTATGAGTGGGGTTGGTATTTTAATAAGCTATTATTATATGGTAGTTTCTATTGTTGAGATGTAATAATTGTTACATATTTTGTTTCTGTTTTCTATTCTACATCTCAAACATAAGTTTGTATTTCAAATATGTGCTCTATGTAATGAAGCATCTTGCTTCCAAATTGTAATGGATCTTTTAAAAATATAGGCTATTATTTAGGGAAATACATTTCCCCTAATAGTTACTTCAACTAAATATCCCTTGTGTTGAAATTTAGAATTCAATTCCTACAAAATTGCTAATTAAAAACCATAATCTTAATGCTATTATATTTATTTTTGAACTAAAGTTTCGAGTTTGTATGTATCTTATTTGGTAGGTCAAGAATGGAGATGTTGCTCTTGTCTAGAAGAATCGGGAAGAAGTACTCTCTAGAGCTAAGGTCACTAAGGCTGCATAGAAGAAGGGTAGGTGAATCTTTTTGATCTTGTCTAGATGAATAGGGAAGAAGGATCTTTAGAACCTAATATTGTTTCAAGTTTTTGTTGTTGTTGGAGGATATGTTTTTTTCTTCTTGTTTTAATGCTACATTCAAGAATTGTATGCATTATGAAACGCAATTTAAGGTTTCAATGTTTAACAGTAAAAGTAAAAACTAACAAACCGACAATATAGTGCTTTGCAAAATTTTGACTTCTGAATGTGAGTTTTAGACATCTAAATTCTATGTAACCCCAAGTTATGAGGATCATGTGATGATGATTATGATCTGAACAATCCTTGAGAGAGCATATTGAGTAAAAGCTTAAGGATGTGAGGCAAGGGTTATGCAGAATAGACTTATCAAATGAATGTTCTTTTATCAGTCAACGCAAACGTATTCAAAAGGGTTTCCATTAAATCTTTTACTTTCATTTTTATCTGTGTTGATTTCCTCTTAAGGACAACGGTATTTAGTATCCGCGGAAATTTACAACGAAAATATTTTAATTTTTGTGTCAAAAAAATTTATTTGCACAAAAAATATTGATTTTTTTATACCCAAATTAGTATACAACAGAATTTGATACAGATAAGTTACCAAAACCTCAAACCACAACAGTTCTTTTTGCCCCTGTTGATTGTTTGGTGGTTGAAAATTTTACTTTCTTTCTCCTCTGAAATAATAAGCATAAAAATCCTAAAATAAAAATGAAAATAAAGAAAACTTCAAAGTGGGATCCCCAGAGAAACTGAACAAATTCTAGTTTGCTTTTAGTGTCACAGTTGCAATCATAGACATTTTGTAGTATACCCCCTTTGACACTAACTTCAGGGTCAAGAACAAAATCCAATGTCATAGCTCCTTCATCCAGCCAAATTGATGTATTCTTTGACTTGTAGCCAGGCATAGTTGCCACCACTGCAATTTATATTGAGAATTTTGATTACACAAATTTGCAAATAGACAATTATGTAAATTTAAGATGAAAATCCAGAAATTGTCAATCTGATGTTGATGAAATCTGTATATCATAATCCATTAAATTGTCACCTTATTTGTGTATAATCTGTATTCCCTGAGCGTTGAATTTAACCTAAGTTTTACAGGAATTCACATTATTGGAATAATAGGGTATCCAAATGTCTAAGTTTTTTTTTATTGTATGTAAACATTTAACTTTTTTCTTTTTTCGCTCAACAATTGTTTTATTTTTGCCACTCTATTGCCAGTCAATGATTCATTTCAGACATCTAGGGCTATGTTTGGATACCAGTGGAATGAGAAGGAATAAATGGAGTTGATGAACGAAACTAAATTGAATAAAGACACCATTTCATTGTTTGAATATTTTGAGGATGAAATTTGGAAGACTAGTTTCATCTAATTTAATTCAAATTAGAGGGTTAGTAAAAGGGAGGTATTGGATGAGATAAGATGGAATGCATTTCATCAAGTTTCATTCATAATTGCATTCTATTTCAAACAGTTCATTTAATGGAACCTATCATGATTCAATTCAATTCTATTCAAACATAGCACTAATAACCCACCTAGGTTAATTAAATCTTGAGACAATCATTTTTATTATTTAACTATTTCATAAATTATTTTGGGAGGCTTCAATTCAATATGATAACAAAATAATCCAAATGTATAATACAATACCTTCATATCTATCTCTGGGGGCAAGTAAGCGATGATAGTCAGCAAAAGTTCTTCCAGCCCTAGCCTGTTTGTCCAGAATTATAAAACCCAAAGTTATGAAAGTGAAACTCAAAACTAAACATGCAGTCAAACAATGTCAAGAATTATAGCAAAAGTATAATCCATATGATGACTATGGAACATAAAGTTTAAGAATAAATATGAATAATAGATCAGCAAGTCTTGAAACATTCAGCACAATTATAAATCATCATTGTAAAAATATTCTTTTTATCTGGACACTGTTAAGGAGTGTCCGAGTTGTGTTTGACATGCTGATATGGAAATTTTGGAGAGGTGTTGTTACTTTATAGAAAACAGTAAATGTCATTATTTAATTGAACAAACGCAGACACGTACATGGGAAAATCATAGAGCAGGGAAAAGATAGTGCGAAAACAAGTTTAAAACGAAAACAGAAAAATAGCCGAAATGTAATTTCAGACATACTGTGTAATTTATTCCACTGACAGTTATAAAGCCTGGTAATGGCCTTCCATCACCTGAAGAATATATCCTTCCATGCACTCCTGTCTAGAGAGTAGAAAACAAACACCTAATCAATCTCACAAAAAGCAATGGGAACAAAACATCAAAAATAGGAAAATATTTGAATATTTATGTGCCTGCTTTGAATAATTAGAAGTCTTTTTATATACGATAAACTTTAAAAATATCCACTAATAGAATGCAATCCAATGTTCTAGAGTCCCCTCAAAACTTTATATCTAAAAAAAGAGTCCTCTCTATAGTTTCCCTTTTCTCATACACATTGCCCTATATGTATCTATAAGTAGATAATTGCATCGTAAAAAATTTCATAGCTTTCAATGGTTGTACGCATTATCCTTTCTTCTACTACTATATAACTGTGTTATCTGTGTTCTCTTTATAAATAAAATGACATCAAAGTCCTGGTCACATATTCATTCAGTCATGGGTGTTCTCTCCTACATCCTCCCTCAAACAAATATTTCACAATAATCGTTCAATTTTTTAGAAAAATACATTTTTGCTATTTTCAAATATTGTGAAGCAAAAAGACAGTGCAAAGATCTCAAATTATTTATTAAGGTTTAAAGCAGATAAGCAAAAACAGCATACCTTCACAAGGCTTGCAACAAGATTAAGCATACTCATTTTGTTGTATTTCCAAAGAATAGGAAGCTGTATATAAAATAAGTAAACCGAAGTTAACACAAAAAAGTCTACCGGTTAAACAATAACCAATCATACGCAGAAAGAAAGAAGCGAGTTTATTTGGTCAAGCGCAAAAAGAACCGAGTGCAACTAAAGAAACCAAAATTGAACTATGTTATGGTGGTCTCAGATGATGGGATTTCTCATTAAATTAAGTTGGAACGGTGGCCCAAATCATACTTGCTGTATAAATAGATGTGGAGAACACTCGTGGTCATGCAAACTGAAGAATTTTTTTAGCAATAGAGTGAACAAGACCAGGGTAAAAATAATAAAAGTGGGTGTGAAATCTTATTGCTTAAGCTTGGCTTTCATCATCAGTCAATGGATATGTCTTGAAACAGTTCTAAAGGACAATACCAGCAAAAAATACTCTCTTTTCATGTCTGTTTTAAAAATGAAGCTTTAAACAGAACGTTGGAATAACTTTAGGGTGCACCTCTCACATTTCTGCTTCGGTTCAGGGTAGGATCACTAATCATATCTTTCAAGATTTTTTCTTGCCTGAAACTCATATACTACGCTCAACATTAATTTCTTCAACTACGACTTATTGTATTTGTCATTCGTTGGTCCACGACTTATTAAATTTTTAGTTAGGTCCCATAGTTTCAAAGTTTTTTATGAAACTCTCACACTTATGAGAACTTTAAAATAAGTCCTTAATCTGTTAAGCACAAACTGTCGTTAATTTTTACTGAAGTATATTTACTCATATGATTAAAGCTTGAATGAAGAATAAAGAGAAATTCAGCTATGTTATCTTTCAATAGATCTTTAATAAATACTACTTGTTTAAAAAATAAAAGATTCCATTAAAAACTTCTAAATTATAGGAACCTAATTATAATTATTATTTTTAATAGCCAAAAAAAAAAATATATGCCAGATATATTTTAAAATTTGAAAACTGCGCAGATTCAAAGGTCCCACTAACCTCTGCAGCATTAGGCCATTTATTGTCACTAATTTCCAAGGTTAATTCAAAACAGCCAGCATGTATATAGTTCCAATCTTGCATTCCTCCATATAAAGGGTACCTACATCGGTATCTTTTGTAATTTATGAACATATTGAAAGAACATAGACTTCAGTGATGAACTTATACGCATTACTTTCAAATAATCATACCATGCTGCTCCATTTGTGATTCCATCTATGAATTCCTTGCTTGAAGACATGTTGTAGTGAGAGTGGCTGTATATACTTGCCATGAATCGAAATGCATCATCATCGGGACATCCATAGTAGTACGTCCTGTAATTTATTCATATCAAAAGAAAAAGTTAATTAAAGAGTGCAGATTGAGAGCATGTCAATGTATATATTACAGTAAAATTATTTATCACCTTTTATCAATGGTACCATCCCAAGGATAATTTGCAACAAGTGCACCCTGAGGTAGTAAAAAAAAAAGACACCATTAATGAACAAATTCTGTATCTAAATATTATAAGTATTGACAGAGACAAATTATAATCAGGTGTACAAGGTCAACTGTTCATGGTTAGCATAGTTCAATATGTTGGCCAATTAGAATTAGAACTAGAAAACATGGAAAGACATCTCATATCATTTACTTTGTATCTTACACTAATTTACAGTATCATAGATTATCTTTAATATTGATTCCCATATTTTATTATATTTTATTTATGTTCTAATTTAATTAGGAATAGGAGTCCAGTGGCGGTGTAAATATATGTTAATTCTTAGTTTTTATGCATAAAACTATAATTACAATTCAACTTTGTTATTCTTTCTCGTCACTCTTTCCTTGTCTAAAATCTTATATATTCAACATGTCCTTTTTGACAAAAGAATGAACAAGGAAAGTGCATTTCAGTGAAGAAACTAACACAATCTATGAGAATGATGACAGAAGGCATTCAGGAAAGCTCAAAAAAGACGTTTTCGTTTGAAGAAGAAATATCAAAAGACATGAACCCTTTTAGGAGTAGGACTAAGGTTAAGAATACAAAAGTAGAAGGCTTTATTTGAAAGAAAGAAAAAAAATAAAATATATATATATATATATATAAGTATTTATGGCACATTACATTTCTGGTGCAAATTACCCTCTTTCAATAAAAACTTTTTACTTTTGTATTCTTTACCTTGGCCTTAAGGGCTGATGTCAACAAAACCCAAAAAAAAAAGTCCCAGGATATCAGAACGCAGCATAGGAAACTGGTTTCCTTCATATTTTAGATTTCTGAAAGAATAATAGATTCAATGACTTGTAACAACTTTATATTACACCCATCAATCAACGGCAAAACCACATAAATCTAAACTCTAGAACTATGTATCTACTAATAGAGAAAACACAGAGATTGTAGAATAAAAGCAATGATAGAACTCCTTGATGTATAACAAGACCACCATAAAGTAGAAACTATTATATGAATTTCAAATAAGTACCCCGTGCAATGTTGCAGATGCTGTAAATCGAATATCTCTTAACCAATTCATTATTGCTCTTGTTTCGGGTTGCCGGGAATCTTCATCATTATTGGCGAAGAAGAACTGTTGTTTCATTCAAGACAGTTATAAAAACATGAAATAGAAAATCTAACATTAAATTTACATTAAATGCAAAAGGTGAAGAATATGTGTAACTGACATCAATAAAGTAAAAGCTCACAGTCCTAATATTAAGAACTTCAATAAAAGGTACAGAAATTTATACAATGACATTTATAAATGTAATTAAACAATATAATAATCTTAGTTATGACCATAACAGTAAAATCTCGGTCATAACAGTTAAACCAATAAGAATGAATTTTCACATTAGAGTTTAATTTCAGGGAAACAATGAACTTTAAACAATATTTTTAACAAATTGTATACAAAACAATATTGCAAATGTTATACCTGGTCGGGAAAATCACGGTTCAGATCAATATTATTTGCATTACCACGCTTCCTTAAGCTAAAGCCATCAGGATTCATTGATGGAAGTAAATGAAGGTGAACATTTTCCACGATCAATGTCGCCTAAAACATTTCAATAAAAGTAAGACATTGTAAAAGTAAAGACTGAACTGAATCATAAAATCACAATAGTTTCACTGAAAAATACAAGATTTGAATGCTGAACTGAATTCTTATATATTGGAGATATAGGTTATACTCATTTATTAAGCAAATTTGTAAAAGAAATAAGATTATCATTTTACATTCAATCATCTGAAATTTCAAGGCTGCATGATAATTTTCTTTTGGCCATTCATTAAAATGTGTGTGCTCGTTAATAGACACTGCAACATTTTATAAACTTTAAAAACTCGTCACCAGTATCGGTTAAAGCACAGTTAGGCACAGATTTAATGTCAGAACAAATGCGAGGAAAGAGATTAGATTATACTTCTGCAAATAAAGACAGAAAGGGAAACATACCAGAGGATCTTTTAAATAGTTATGACATAACCAATTGGCCAAATATATTAGAAGTTCACGACCCACAGGTTCATCTCCATGCACATTCCCAATATACTGCATCAGTATTATATCGATTACAGAATTTCGTAATACAGAACTACCAAATATATGAGAAATTCCTTTCACTGAAGTTAGGTGCCAAAAACTCACCTTGAATGCAGGTTCTGTCTCTTCTTCTCCCGGCTTGTCAGAAATCTCAATCACCCACTATATAGAGGAACACAAATAAGAGAGACACCATTCATGCAAGAAAAATGAAAAGTCATTATGATTCAGAGATAAGTTATGAACGAATCCCAAATGGAAGAAGAAATTACCAGTGGAACTCCATTCACACTTTTCCCGATACTAATAGCCCACACCAAGAATCCCTCAAAGAGAGAAACAAAAGGTAAGTCAGTTTAGCAATGGCAACGAAGAACTTCCTTGTAAAGTTATTCGTTCATTCAAAAAGATATTAATGCCATTTATTGAGGCATGATCTGAGATAGTTGATAGAAAGAAAAAAAAGTAGCTATGAGCAGGTATGAGGAATCACCTGTATACCCTAGAAATGTTGCTACATCTTTGTCCAAATTCCTTAATGACCCTTTCAAGATCAGAATTGGTCATATAACCTTGTGCCAAATCAACACTGCATAAAGAAAAGAAATAATCAATAAATAAACAAATCAGCACCATTTGAACTTACAAGCATAACATAGCATAGCAATAATTTAGTCATAACTATGCTTTGCAGTGAAAGATCCATTGTGATTACCGGGCGTGAGATTGACCGTCTTCAAGCAAACGCCTTGCACGGCTTACATTACTACGGTCAATGAAATCTTCTAACACCAAAACAAACATGCAGTTAGAATTTATAAAAAAAAAACTTCAACATCCACCTTTCAAGCTAAACATAAAACCTTATCATGCTAATTAATCATCATCATAACCATGTAAACTCTTATTTATCACCCCTAAGTTACACTATTTCACTTCAAACATATAAAAAAGTCAACATTTGAAATTTGCCACAATCTCACCATATAAGAACCAACTACAAAATAAATAAAACAAAAACCTTAAATTATAAAACATAAATAAAAAAAAAACAAATTTGCATGTACCCATTTCCACTCATATCCTAAAAGTGCTAAAAAGACAAAAGGATAGTTGAACAAGGCATTGATGGAAGCATAATTTGAGATGCAAAAAAAAAAAAAAAAGGAAAAAACTGAGAAAGAAGAGAACCTGAAGGAAGGGATTGAAAGGCACCACCCTTAGCAAGAGAAGAGGAAAGTGATGAAGCAAGAAGAAGAAGGTGAAGAGAGAAGAGAAGGTTGTTCATCTTCTTCATGAACATCGACGAGGACGATGATGTTGTCGGATTCAGAGTAAGATAGTTTGTTCTGATTCACAGGTAACCATCATCATGTTACCACGTGACGTGAAAAATTGAAATTTTTCATTTTTAAGCAACGTTGCTCACTTTTTATTATTGGGCTTGGGCTGGGTCATTGAATTATATTACTCATCTATTGCTTTTTGCACCCCCCACTACTCCATTGCAAATTCTTTTTCTATATTTACCAAACATTTCGAATGAATGTTTTTTATGAACTCAAATTTGTTGGAATTTTGGCTAATATCAGAAAACAACTGCAATTCAAATCATTTATTTCACATCATGTTGGTCTTCGTTTGTTCTTAGTTTACGAATATGCATTTTAGTATTTTGAATATACATGTATTTACATTTTCTTTCTCATAGCATTTGTCAATTAGAGATGATCATGTTCGAACTATGGTCGAGCACTTAGTATGAATATTCTCTTATTTTTTTAAGAGGTTAAACTAACTTACTTAAATTCAGGGACGGAACCACCACCCGGTAAGTCTGGGCTCAATTGATACTTTCTTTATATTTGGCTCAACCCAATAGCCCATTAACACATTTAAAATTAAATAAATTTGGACAAACTCAACATTTTCACACGCTCGCGCACAAGAGTTCTTAGCTCTATAATTTTTATCCAGATTTTGTAAAACTCCTAGCTCCGCCACTACTTAATTGAACATCGAGAATAATTGAAACTGAAATCTTGAATAGGAACACACTTCATTCATCTGACCAACACAATTGGATTAATGAATATTCTCTTTTAATTATGATTTGAACGTGGGTTCTCCAAGACTAACCAAAAAAAAATTATTTTTTTTATTTATTCATAAACAAACTCAACATATAAAGTTATTTTCTTTTGTTAAAAGTATACAATAGAAAAACGTGTCATGTCTTGACCCAAAAAAAACGTGTCATGTATGTATTAGGAGGAAAAAAAAAAGGTATGGAAAAGTAAAACGTGTCGTATGTTAAGAGAATTTATAGTTGTGTGATTTTTCTTATAAAAAAACAATTGTTTTTTAATTTTATTTGTCTTTAAGTTAAGTCAACCCTGGCACTTTCCACTTAAACCTGATCTTAGTTGGACCCTCAGCAATTCAGCATGATTTACTAGGATTTGGTTGTGAACCAGGGACACACTGACATAATTCATTTGAACTCGTCCCTTAGACAGTCATTATAAAGGTTTGTGGTCTTCAATACACCAAACTCTAAAACATTATCTCATTCCCACCATCAGAAAACAACTAGCTAGTGTGGTTAGCTAATAACAGGGTTAGTGACAATGTGTGCGCAATGTTGTATATTTCGTCCCACCTTGTACATCGACAATCCTAATGTTTGTAAGTTAGCTCAAACATGTTAGATTGAGTAATTAACTTTGTTGGGGTAATTGTTATGGATTCATGCATGCGAATAGAAAGATATAAGCCTCCTCATAAAACTACTAATTTGGCTGACACCAACATCTTTGCAATTGCTCTCTTTATAGAGAAATGTTAATAACGCTATCTTTAATATTTATTTTTTTAATAAATGAAATCAACGTGGATCTCACACTTTGAAAATTGATCTCATATAACGTAAAGAAACCCACGTAGATTTCACATATGAGTATTAAAGATAGTGTTTGAATGAGAGATGTTTCCGGCATTCATCCTTCCTTATATTTAAAGTATATGTTTCACATAAACCAATTAAGAAAATCGGTTTAAACGGTAATGAATTTGAGCTCATTAAACAAATAATTAGATGTTTGATCTTTGATTATTACATATGAAAAAAAGAGTGATTGAAATAGAAGAATCCACTTATGTGTCATACAACTTCTTCAACGTAGATTAATCACCGCTATTAATATGGCAAAAAATAATACTTCATTTTTTTATATATATTGACGTTTTTTTAACAAATTTCTAGATCGAAGCTATCTAATTTTATGTGATTGCTTACTTAGTGGGAAATATATTAATATTACTAGAATTTGAAATAAAGTAGTGAAATAAGTATGATCAACTAGTTTTTGAAATTCTTTCAACAACAAGAAAAAAACTAGTTTTTGAAATGTATTAGTTATTGCCAACAAGATTTAATAATTGTTTAATGAATTCCAATCACGTGGTTGAACAATATTTCTTAACTACATTTTTTAATACTACAGGTACAAGGTGAAGTTCTTATGAGCTACTAGCACCTTAACTATACTCTCTACTAATTCTAACAAAAAAAATACTACTTCTTTTATAAGAGATTTTTAAATTTACAAAAATGAATTTATCACGTTCAAAATTTGAGCTAAATAATCAATTTTTTTGACTCAAATATCTCTTATAAATAATATTGGATGGAGTACTATGTATTACTACCGACAATATTAATTGCATGCTTGACATCAGTGTCAATAAATATTCTTACATTTTTTTGACAGAAAATATTCTTACATCTAATTTCAAAATCTACAAGAACATTGATTAATAATTAATGGTGTATTCGGTCCAAAACAATAATTGTACTGTGTTTGACATCCAGTGACAAAACTTCTTTCTAATTCAAAATCTACAAGAACATTAATTTATTGAAGAAAAAAAAATCTAGCACAAACTATCAATTTTTTAATATATTTTAAATTATTTATTTTCATGTTTAAATAAAATATAGTGGCATTAATATTATTTGAATCAGTTATATTCATTCCCTCAAACAAATATTATTTGAATCAATTATATCCAATTTTTAAATTATTTTTGTGACTTCATGTTCCACAAAAGTAAGTGTACATACATTTTTTTAAAAAGAAGTAAGTGTACATATATACATGAGATATTCCATCTGTAAAAAATACAAAATAGATTCTTTTTCGATATTAGAATCTATAAGAAGACATTATTGGCAAATGAAAATAAAATAAAATCATACAAACAATATAATTTAATTTATTCAACTTCTTCAACATGATTGCGAAAAAGAAACAAACAATAAATAAATGAATACGTCAAATTTTACAATAAAAATATATCTTCACTTTCATAAATATAGTAAGTAACACTGCATACAATGGTCTCAAAACATGTCCTATACTCCTATATATGAATAGAGACTACTAGAATATTCGAAAGAATCGAAACACTGAAAAATTAACAAAAAAGGAACAAGAGGAAAGACACCGTTGATTACTTAATTGGTTAATGGTATTTGATGGAAACCAAGTCACATGTAACATCGCGTTAAGTATAGTTGAATTAAATTTCTTCTAAGTAGCCGTCCAAAGCACTTTATAATAGCATATCACTTGCCGACACAGTAACGATGGTGCTAAGTGGGGCCACAGAAAGCATGCAATTCCATAATTAACAACACGTGTACGGTTCTTGTATGAAAGAATACCATTGCCTATGTTAATTTCTCGTTAATATCATTTGTTAATATCATTATTAAACTGTAAAGTTGTTTGGTAACTGCTTTGTTTGGTCGTTGAAATGGACAAGTCTACCAATCATAGTGGCTATTGTGATTGTGTAGCCGACACCTCCTTATATTATAATCCATGGTACATACTTGTCGTGATTCTGGATTGTTCTTCTCACTCGTCAAAATTTCAGTCATTAGATATTTAAGATATTACATGTTTACCCGTCCATAAGAAACATTTTTTGAGAGGTGAGATTGATTATTTCACCAATCCAATAATCATAATAGTTTGGTCTGGTATGATTGAATGTATGTCTGGTACTAAAGTAGCGGAGCCAGAAATTTTATAGAGCCTGGGCAAAAATTGCACATTTCCTGCGAATAATTTTATAGACTTCCGATATAATGTTACTTCCTTCCTGCGGATAATTGCACATTTCATGTGGATATACCTTTCCTACGGATCCTAAAATACTAAGGAAAAAATTACTCACGAAGGTATTACATTTACCTGAGAACCTAAATCCTTGGCAAAATTCACGGAAATGTGTTTCCTGCGGAATTTACACCAAAATCCGCAGGAAAAGCGAGAAGTTCTAGTAATGGTTGGGCTTGCTACAAAGAAAGTAGAAGCTGAGCCTGGGTTAGTGCCCAGGTTAGCTGGGGGGTGGCTCCGCCCCTGCACATACTTCAATTTCGGAAACATTAGATGTTTGTAAAATCTAAAAGATTATAGACTTGTGTTGACTGTGGGTGCCTTCATGCTAACCAGTTTTGATGGTTTATTCGCATCGGTATTTTCACCTTGGAGATTGTGATTGATGTTGATTTCCTTGAACTCTAGGTATCCCATGACCTCCGCATTATATCTCGAAAACCCTAGGAGGGTACGGTTGTAGGATTTAACGATTGATTCAGGTAAACTTAGTTATTTGTAAGCTTCGTAAAAAATGATGTCTCTTGAATTGCTTTGATCAATCAAACTTCTTTTTACATTGTACTTGGCCATGATGTGGAAGTACATTGGTTTCTAAGGATGACGTTAAAGGTAAAATAACGGTAATCGTAGATATTACTTTTTTTTATATTTTAATCATTCTAGAGTTTAGTTTATTTGGAGTCAAACCAACGGGGTAGCTTAAAATTTAGCTAGATTCTCTATACGAAAGTTGATCTTGATATTTGTTTTGTTAACTTATGTCTTGAGCACGCATATTTAAAAACTCATAAATAAAATTTTACATTAAAGAGAAAAATTTAAGCTTTTAAAAAATTGAATGCATAACTTCTAAGATATTTCCTTAAAAAAATATTCTAAGGATGTGTTTGTTTCAAGTTTAACAAATTTATTTCTAGGAATAACATTCCTTGGAATATAATGATGGGGATTTTATTCCAATGTATTTAGAAAAAATATATTTGATTAACTTTATAATATTCCTAGGAACCATAAAAATAGAGATTATAATAGGTAACTACATATGAATTTATTCTCATCTCTATGAGAACTTTATTCCCACCTTTTTCTTTGGAAATTTTTTTCTATTCCCTGGAACATTTTATACCCGGGAATAAAATTTAGTAAACTTGTAATAAACATAGACATGTATATTCCTACCATTTTATTCCCAGAAATCAACAAATATAATTTGAAACAAACACACTTTATGATACCACCTTTAAATTAAGTTTGTTAATATATGTGATGGCACAATTAAACATTCTTCTTAAACAAAAAAAAAAAAGATAAATCATTTAACACGGCACCATTATTCCCCCTAAAAAAAAGGAAGGAAAAAGAAATCATAATTAACAATTTAACATAATGCATAGCCAATCAAAATCAAACTCCTAACCTTAGTTAGGCACATTAGTTAATCATTGAAGGCCATGATATGTGATGGGTAACATGATGACCAATTGGCCATCACATCGATCATATGTAACATGGCATCATCATAGATTCATAGTGGCACCAATGTGCAAGTAGCCAAGCAGGGTGATAGAAAATTCGACAAACTATACACAAAGCATGGCCACGCGCTGAGAATTAGATCTACTATGAAATTGAATATCTCTAGCTGCACTTTCATTGGGCCACGACTCAGCGAGTCAACACAGTAAACTCGTCTCCGAGTTGATAGGATAAATATCTTGGAAATTGAGCTTCTCCTCACACCAGATATTTCTTAGCTGACCGGTCTGCTGCCCGTTCTCTCCCAGCCACTCGTTTGCCACGTGTATTGAGATTGTGGAGTGATACGTTCTCGGGCACGGGCAGGAATTTGCGTGGGTCCACACCTCTTGGTCACAAGGCAACTAGTAAACAAATGTATCCCTAAACCCTAAACAAAAAAGAAAAGAAAAAACAACGTTACATGTTACATGTCACCATTTAAGAAAGAACAAACAAGTAAACCCCACTTTAGTTTTTCTTTCCATTTCCACGACCACACCATAGTAACTTGGGTCTCGATTGCCTTTTTCGGAGTTAAGATCCTCTATATTTAATAGATACTATTGTTTGAAGATAGATATTCATCTCTTGAAATAACAATGTCATTTAAATAAGAGAATCATGACTCGCATTATATGAGTAATGACACGTGATCAACGTGTTATTTGCTTAGATATGAATGTTCTAATTTAAAGTAGATTATTTTTTTTAGTTAGTAAATTTATTTTAAATTTGAATAGTTTAATCTCTCAAATGTATAACAAGTTTAAATAGATTGAAATTGAATGATGAGATTGAGAAATCATATTTTTATCACCTTATATGAAAATAATATACTCTAGATAATCCATCCTCCAACAAACCATTTCAAAGTTGAATAAAGTACTTTGCAAATGTTGTCATATAAGATTACCGAGATCATTCATTCCAAAGAAAGTTTAGTTTCAATTACTAGTTTCCCAAAGTTGAAAAGAACAATTACCTTTTTAAATTTTCTCAAAGTAATAATTAGAATGCCCTAGACATATGTCTTCCTCCTTCCATCCCATGCTCACCACTTTATATAGTTGTTGAAACAATTACTTTCTTTGCATCTCCCATTGATTCCAAAAACAAAATATTACTAATCACATGTGTCATTCATTCAAACAAATATTTCACTATCAAACAAATTAATAAATGTAATTTATTCAAATAATAATAATAAGTGTAAGGTAGATGTTTCCTTTTCAAACGCTCTTAATAGAGTAGATATTGACATTTGCATTAGAGATGATCATGTGACATTTGTCTTAGCTCGAAATGAGTGTGTTTCTCCCATTCTTGAAGTTGATACATGAGGATCACTTGACCTTCTAACAATTATGAATTGGGTAAGACTTAATTATAATTGGTTGATATGGAGTTTGAAGTGGATTCAGAGACCGTTGTGGATAGTATCGATCTATGACAAGAAGAATAACATCTTAGATATTGGTTTTATAATCAATGATTGTTGAACCTTTTTTTTTTTTTATAGACAATGATTGTTGAAACTTATTTGGTACGGACCTTGTGAACTCTTATGTTATGTTAAGAACAAGACAAATCAATTAATGACAAGTGCATAAACTCATTTCCATTAACTCAATCACTAGACGTGAAATTCATCTAATGTGTGTTTTAGTTTGGATATTGCAGGGGTATAAAAAAAACGGTTAACCGTCGCTTGGTTTCTTAAAATAACAAAAACATATGGACAAAAAATAGAAAGTTTAAAATAGCAAATATTAGGAACGAAGAGAATATTCGCTATAACCTTATGTTATGAACCAAAATGTGATTGGGTATTTCCTCAGCAGAAAGTTGTTTTTTTATGATTGTCAAACTTACATCTTAGAATGGTTTAGTTAGCAAAAATAGTATAGTTTAAATGGTTTGTTCAAATATGTAGTGATCTTAAGATTCACAATGCATGAAACTCGGAGAATCTATATTAAATTAATTGTAAAATTCACAAGGGTAGGAATATATTACGATTGCATTTAGAACCTTAGACTATACATTGAAAATGGTTTGGAAACATTTTAAAATCATCGATGAGTTACTCTAAAAAAAATCATCAACGAAATGATTCATAAAAGATCATGACTCGATTTATACATCGTCTAAAATCAAAAAGATAAGTTGGTGAACTGTGTTATACCATATTTTTAAGATGAGTTGTTTATTTTAATATCAAAATACAGATAAAGTCGATCATATATATTCGCCTAATCTTTATATCCCTTTTACTTTCTATTTGCTCCAACTTAAATGCATTTTAAAAATACTAATAATATCAAATGAATCACATTTAACATCAAAATTTTAGTTTTAAAGTATCATGTCTTTTTATATATTTTAGTCTTAAACATGCCTTGTGTGACAAAAGAAGAAAACCGCTATTGGAAAACCATCTCCCCTACTTCTTCTGTTGAAAGAGTTTGACTTAATTAATACAAAATTATGTAATTTTATATGTTAAATTAAAGCTGCTTTAAATTAAAGAAAGAAGAATCAACCCGTCAAGTAGAGCACTAATTTAGTGGTGGTATCATCTTTCAATCAATCAACACTAACTAACGTGTATAATTTTAAACTATAAATTGCATTAGCCATTACTAAATCAATATGTTTCTCCACTTTCAACGAATTTTATTGAATGTCTGAATGTTCTTGTCTTGTGATATTAATTTTCAAAAAAAAAAGGCAAGAGTGGCCAATAAAATTTAAGTCAACTAAAAAGCAAGAACCTATTAGCATTAGCATTTTGCTAAATATGGTAGTAGCAAGACAAACTATGTTTACCACACATGACCAGTCAGCCCTTAATGGTGGCTTAGTGCCCTCCGAAAGGATGATTATGAAAGGTTTGTGAACATTAATGGGTTCCTATACAACATTGTAAATTTAAATTAGTTTAGGTTGACCTTTTGAAATGTTGGGATAGTGGGATTCACCTAAATCACTTTCATGTGGAGTAAACACGTTTAAGATTAAGGAGTTATGATGTTTTTTGGTTTGCTTTATACTATGATATATTAGGAGAATGTGTCGTGTTTATTTAGAGTTCAACCAACTCGCGTAAGTAAAATCAGATAAAAAATTGTTTTAATTAGAATTTGAACATAATTTTTTCCACCAAATCACTTGAAAGTGATAATTGTGTTGTGAAACTATCACGGCGATAATTAGGGTTGTTTATCTCGAAGAAAAAAAAGATGGTCAGGGTTGTTTATGGAAAAGATGGTTAGAGTTGATTGAATTGTCAATGACATATTTTGTGGATCATTGGTAAATATTTATGTTAATATGACATCTTTTATAGATGATATGTAAGTATCTTTGTTAATATTTTACGGGCCTTGAGATTTATCGTGATTAAATTATGCATTCATTTCATTATTCCTCTCTTATGTATTGTCTTTTGTGATAAAGCCTCTTATAGATAGTCTTACTCCACATAATAAAAATACCAATGGACTGAAATTTTCTCAAAAAAAACCCAATGGACTGAAATAAAAAAAATAAATATACCAATAGACTTTTTTTCTTACAAGAAAATTCATTCGGTTCAAAGTCCTCTCTAAGAAATTGTTCAGTTTGAAAAAATAAATGTCTATTTAAACAAGCCTTATAAATTTTCAAATACTAAAAGAATATTCTTATGTTTGAGGACAAAAATATCTAAGAACCTTTGGATGAAATGATTCAGGCATTTTACAGCTTAACTAGAGATTACAAGTTCGAGAAGTGCAACATTGCTAAAACTCTTATGTTGTCTTTTTAAGATAGATTTGTTGTCTTTTATAATTTTATTTATTGAAATTGAGATTGATTTTTGCAGTTACTTGTACAAGACACTGATTAGAAAAAAGAAAAAAAAGACCCAGACACAAATATCTAGCACACAGTTTTATTTTATTTTTGACCAAATCTAGCACACAGTTGACACCACTACACACCGATGCAAAGCTAACCACTAACGCCAAGAACTTTATATTTTATTGGCTGCTGTCTCGCTCCAATTATTTCAACTTTTTGAACAACACCCAATATTAAAATTACGCTCACAAGTTGTTTTAAAAAATAATATTAAAATCACCATTTCCATCAGCCAAGAGCAACTTCAAAATTTGCACAAGTTCTTTTGAAAAAAAAAGATACACAAGTTTTCACAATGCTTATCTGCAATTTTTTATATTTGAAAAAGGTAATTAGGCGACAGGTTAGAAAGGGCGGGACAAAGGCACTAAAAAGAAACTACAGGGTCTTGAATGAAACTATGCTTGAGTGCTGACAGTGGGAGTGTTTGCTGGTTTTGCTTGTGGTGTGCAAAAGAACTAACTTTGTTGTAGGTTCTAATGGATATTGTGGATAGTAGTATATTTTGATGGAAATGAATGGTATTAATGGTGGAAATGAAACAAGAGGGAGATTGAAAATTGGATTATCGCTAACACAAATTTGGACTAACAAATTTCCCACTTCATTCTCTAAAAAATTTCTTCCCACTTCATGACTTGTAGATTTGCCTAGTATCACAAAGTCTCTACTAAACTCCATTCGTGCCTCAAACTTGTGTCCAACAAAAACAAGTTGCCAATCTACACAGGTTTAACACTCTCTTTGAAAATGTCTTAAATGGAGCGACTCGTCATTGAATGGATGAAAGATCAATTCACTAAATGAGATCTTGTAATTAAAAAAATAGCAAGTCTATGTTTGGTATCACGGTGGGTACCGTATGTCAGAATATAAGTGACACCTTGTAATTTTTCAAAAACTACATAGTGTAACTTCTACGAAATCATGGTGGATCACCGTGATTCTGACATACTCACCGTAATACCAAACATACACTAAATGAGACAATTAGTTCAACGGTTCAATGATCTTAACCCCCAAAACAAATAAAAATTCAGGAAGAATCATTAAAGACGAATAAGGATGGAAGAACTCACTGTTTGATATCAATCTCCTTTCTAAATTGGGAGAAGTAACATGCTCAATTTATTTCATTGTAATTTTAATTTAATATTTTATTTGAATAATCAGGAAATGTTTTAAAAATAAAAATTAATGAATAAATAAAATTATTAATGATATGGATATTCAATGCGACCACACAATTGATGCCTCACTATTAATGAATAAGCCACATAATTAAAATAACGACTCAGGTTTAGACATCAACATAATTATCCCCAATACACATGGAGTATAAGGAAGGTAACATAACATTTTTTTAAAGTAAGGTGGCTTGTAATATACTATGTAATATAAATATTATTTAAATGTCTAATGATATCATAATTATAATATCGTTTATGTAAACATTAAATATTTATGATAATTTCCATTCTATTCATTTTTCATAGAATAGATATAAATTCAATACCTATGAAAATTAGAATAAGAAGTAATATTATAAATAGATATGAAAAGTCTGATAAAATACCCAATGGTTGGGACAGAGCATGGCATGATAGATGGTAACATGCATACATAGAGATATGATATGATGACATGACATGACATGACATGGCGTGGATGTCTGAGAGGAGAGGAAAATATCGCATCCACGTATGCAGTCGATCTAGGCTTCGCATTACAAGGCTGTTAAAGATCTTCTCTCTCCACTTGTATTCTATTCTATCTAATCAAAACTATAAACTCACCACCACCCCCCTCTCTATCATTTCTTTACTCCTTTGATTACTCTCCATTTTCACACTAACATCTTCCCAATTCAACAACTAATTTAACTCTACACACACTTTACCAGGTAACATATTTTTTTTTAATCTAATCACTTTTTAGGTTATGTGCTAATTTCTTATGTGAGTTTCATCAAATTTTTTTATTTAATTTTTTCTATTATGAATCTGAGTTGTTGTTAGATATATGTTTTGGTTACTAAGAGGAACTTGGTAACACAGGATTTAATACTTGATTGGTATCATGTTTTGGATGGATTTGGGATAAAATTGCTTTTCATATATAATCAGAAGCTAAAGGATTCAAGAGTTGAAAGTTTTTTTATGACTTCTTCTATGGCTGCTACAAGTGAAAGGTGGATTGACCGTCTTCAATTTTCTTCATTGTTCTGGCCTCCCCCACAAGATGTTCAGCAAAAAAAGGTATCATTTTAATCTCTTACCATGTTTTAGGAAATTTATTTTCTTAACTTTTTCATGTATATACATATTTTTATTAATTTTTTTTGAGTTTTAATAGAAATTTTGTAATTATAGGTATGGGATGGAAGGATCCTAATTATTATTACTTTATTGAGTTTGACGACTAGAAAAAGTTTTAAATATCTAATCATATTTTCAAGAAATATCACTTTGTCATACTACTTCAGAAAATATCTTCACAAATATCTAATTATGAGACACAATTGGATGTATGTGTAAAACTTTTTTTATAGTTAGTGTATCGTTTTTAAACTTACTCTATTTTGTTTAATGATACAATGTTTGATAAAAATCTTTTAGAGTGTGAGCACTTTTAGGAAATTGAAAATTTAAATCGGTATTCTTCAAGAGGAATAGCAGATATTGAGATGGTGTTAAAGACATATGCATAAAACGTCACACAAACATATATAAATAATACATGGTGATGTGTATTTCAGAATCTCTGCAATCAAAAATTCATGCATATGCTACAATCAGAAGGTCTTGGCTGTTGAATGAAGATCAGACAATTCATATTTTGATTTTATCAAATTGGATTTAAAATACAACACAGGATATGAACTCTCTGATCTTCATCGAACAACTGATATCTATTGACGGCAGGAATAGTTTGTCCTGTAACTTTACTAGTTATGGCAATGGCAAACTTTGAAGTAAAACAAAGTCCCAGAAATGGGGTGATATAAGCAATGACTTTGTGGGGCCAATTTGGTTACAGTTTTAGCAAACATTTACAAGAAAAGAAAAGTTGAAGTACTCTTACAATTAATTATGAATTTTCTAAATAATAGTTTCTTGCATAAGTTGAAATTAACTTTTGCACCTTAACCTTTTCAAAACACCCCGCATCTAACTTCTCCATAAGCAGTCATAAACTTATAAGGATTTTTTTTATAAGTTTAGAGTCAATTACTTATCTCAGCTGAGGCATCCACAAGCTAGAGCTAATTCTGACTGAGCAGCAATGTTTTGTCATTTGTTATGCTAAAAATAATTGTTTCTTATTCCATATGAAAGCATTTTATGGCTTCTACAATATTCGAAGCTCACTGTAACTCTATTTCATTGGTTTATATGATGTTGTTTTCTACTTTTCCCTAGGACCAAATTGCTGCATATGTTGAGTACTTGATTCAGTTTACATCAGAACAATTTGCTGACGATATTGCTGAGGTACACCTCTATTTACTTATTAAAATTGTGATTCTTATTTTTTGTGTTGTTTTTGACATGAGAAATCCAAGTTTTTATTGAACGCCACTCACTGTTCTGTATTACTTTGACAGTTGATCCGCAATCGTTACCCGTCGAAGGAAATTATTCTCTTTGATGATGTTTTGGGTATTTATGCTTTATCTCATGTTAGTTTAAATCATGCTCGAGTCAACAAGCATATTACTATTTCTACTTTATGTGTACTAACTTCTCTATGTATTTACATGTACATCCAGCAACATTTGTCCTTCATCATCCAGAGCATGGGCATGCAGTTGTACTTCCAATTATTTCTTGTATTATCGATGGTACTCTAGTCTATGATAAGACTAGTCCTCCATTTGCTTCTTTGATATCTTTAGTCTGCCCAAAAGATGAGGTATAAATATAATCCTCGCCGGTATTCTTATTTACTTCAGTATTAACAAAGAGGCTCTCTATCATTTAATTCCTTCTTTTCATGGTTTTGCAGAATGAATATTCAGAACAATGGGCTCTTGCATGTGGTGAAATTTTGCGTATTTTAACTCATTACAATCGCCCCATTTACAAAATGGAAAGGCAATCCAGTGAAACAGAAAGAAGCAGTAGTGGCAGCCATGCAACAACTAGTGAGCCACTTAATGGAAAAGCTGTCAATAATGCTTTGGCACAACAAGAGAAAAAACCTATCAGGCCCTTGTCCCCCTGGATTACTGATATATTGTTAGTTGCGCCCGTAGGCATTAGAAGTGACTATTTCCGGTGGTAAGTTTTTTTAGTAATATAAACCTAGTAAGTTATGCTTGTATTTGTGTTTGTTTAGCTATATCTGCAAGTTTTAGGGGTACATGGTCAATTTTGTTTAGTTTAACGTGTTACCTCTAACTAATGTAGATTGACTGTTCATAAGTTTCAGAAATCAATGATAAAACAGCTTAGTTTATTTGCTTTGCATCTTTTTTGATTTATCACTATAATGTGTAATGCTTTTGGGTTTCGTAAATATTTATGCTGATGTCAATGAATATTTCCGTGCATTAACAGGTGCAGTGGTGTTATGGGCAAATATGCAGCAGGAGAGCTCAAGCCTCCATCAATTGGTATACTATTTTTATTTTATTTATTTTATATTTTTTTATGTTAATACAGAATACTGTTATTTCATTGAATGGTGTTTATCCAAAGTATCGCATAAACAGATACGGCAGAAAGTTTGAGACATTTCCTTAGAAAGTGGAGAATTTGGTCGAGTTGAATGTCTATTTTGTAACATTTAAATGTAGTTCAACTACTGCTATACTCACAACTACTGCTATACTCAAAATGTTTTTGTTCACAAGTTATAGTTTATGTATACGGTTAATCATTTACAACGAATTAGGCATCTGTACTTTCCATTAGTGTTCATCTTCTCCCTTTTAATTTCTCATGCCTCTCTTCCATCTGCACCTCATTAACCCACCATTTTATCAGCTAATCCACTTTTTATTCAGTAAAATCAAGATTATCATTTGTTACTTTCCTATCGATTTCTATGTTTTTGTTGTGACTTTTCTTTTTTCTCTTAGCTACTTCCCGTGGTTCTGGGAAGCATCCTCAACTCGTGCCTTCTACTCCCAGATGGGCTGTTGCCAATGGTGCTGGTGTTATATTAAGTGTTTGTGATGATGAAGTTGCTCGCAATGAAACTGCTATTTTAACAGCAGCAGCTGTTCCTGCACTTCTGCTTCCTCCTCCAACAACAGCTCTGGATGAACATCTTGTTGCTGGACTACCAGCTCTAGAGCCATATGCACGTTTATTTCATAGGTTATTTTCACCACAATACCTTTATTGTTATTAAGTTGTTCAGGTGTTCATCTGCCTAAGAAAATGTGCATACCCAAATTTTGCAGATACTATGCAATTGCTACTCCAAGTGCTACACAAAGACTTCTTCTTGGACTTCTAGAAGCACCCCCGTCGTGGGCTCCGGATGCACTTGATGCTGCTGTGCAGCTCGTGGAGCTTCTTCGAGCTGCTGAAGAGTATGCTTCTGGCATAAGGGTAAGTATAATCTTCAAAGACAGAGAATAGCTGTGATGCTGGCATTAATGGTAACCGACATGTTATTATTATGGGGTTTCATTAATAAGTTTTGAATGGAAGACCAATAATAGACCAAACACTCGACCATAAAAACTGAACCAATGCACAACCCGAGACAAGTGTGGATAAATTGCTAGTTTTTTGAACTGGAGAAGAAAAACTTAACTGCTATGCCTAAAATCATATGCATGAGTTTGGCCTTTGGAGGGGGAATGGAATGGATGGGTGTTTTTATTTTAAGGAACATACCCCTTATTTAAGAATTTTCAAAATGACAGATTAACAATGTGCATAGATAACCCAACTCCTAATTTTTTTATTATACTAGTACTGTAAATTAGGATTCTAGATTAAAATTAATACACTAACAGAAACTGACATTAATTGTCGGTAATTGAAAACTAACCTAACTGAAGTAAAATTAACAGCCACTGGAACACCGACTGATTACAATACTGAACAGAATGGAAGCCCTTGCACTGCATTCTGACTACATTAACCCTTCTCTCATATATATTATATATGTGCCTCTAAGTTGAATTAAAAGCTACCGGATGGCATACTATTAAGTATTTTGACGTGTTTTTTTCTTTTCTTTTCTATGTTAATGCAGCTTCCTAGAAATTGGATGCATTTGCATTTCTTGCGTGCAATAGGGACTGCAATGTCCATGAGGGCTGGCATAGCTGCTGATGCTGCAGCTGCTTTGCTTTTCCGTATACTTTCACAGCCAGCATTGCTTTTTCCTCCTCTTAGACAAGTTGATGGAGTTGAAGTTCAGCATGAACCTTTGGGTGGTTATATTTCATCCTACAGTAAGCAGATAGAAGTTCCTTCTGCCGAAGCCTCTATTGACGCTACTGCCCAAGGCATTGCGTCAATGCTTTGCGCCCATGGTCCAGAAGTTGAATGGAGAATTTGCACCATTTGGGAAGCTGCTTATGGCCTGATTCCTGCAAGTTCCTCAGCCGTTGATCTTCCAGAGATCATAGTTGCAGCCCCACTACAACCTCCCATACTATCATGGAATTTGTACATACCACTACTTAAGGTTCTGGAATATCTTCCTCGTGGAAGCCCGTCAGAGGCTTGTCTTATGAAAATATTTGCTGCTACAGTGGAAGCTATTCTTCAGAGGACATTTCCACCTGAGTCCAGCAGAGAACAAAACAGAAAAGCAAATTACCTCTTTGGTCTTGGTTCAGCCTCTAAAAACCTTGCTGTGGCAGAGCTTCGTACTATGGTTCATTCACTTTTTTTAGAATCATGTGCATCTGTAGAGCTTTCTTCGCGCCTACTTTTTGTTGTCTTAACTGTCTGTGTCAGTCATGAAGCCCAATTCAGTGGAAGCAAGAAGCCTAGAGGTGAAGATAATTATTCAGTTGAGGAAATCATTGAGGACTTGCAAGCAATATCAGAAATCCGTAAAGAAAGAAAAAATAGGAAAGTGAAGAAGCAAGGTCCTGTAGCAGCATTTGATTCTTATGTTATGGCTGCTGTTTGTGCTCTAGCCTGTGAGCTTCAGTTGTTTCCTTTGATGTCACGGGGAAATAATCATTCAGTTTCCAATAATGTGCAAGATATAGCCAAGCCCGTTACACTACACGGATCATCCCAAGATTTGCAGAATGGCCTAGATTCGGCAGTCCGCCATACTCACAGAATTTTAGCAATTTTAGAGGCACTATTTTCATTAAAGCCGTCTTCTGTTGGCACTCCTTGGAGTTACAGCTCAAATGAGATAGTGGCAGCAGCTATGGTTGCTGCACATGTTTCTGAACTATTTAGACGGTCAAAAGCTTGCATGCATGCTCTGTCTGTTCTGATACGTTGCAAATGGAACAAAGAAATTCACTCCAGGGCATCATCATTGTATAATCTCATAGATATCCACAGTAAAGTTGTTGCATCTATAGTGAATAAGGCAGAGCCATTAGAAGCAACCTTAATTCACGCACCTATTTACAAGGACGCCCTTGTTTGTCATGACGGTAAAAGAAAGAATCGGAGTGAAAATGGTAGCTGCTCTGACCCTGGGCAGACATCTATTGTACCTTCGGCAGATTCAACACCATCAAAACATATCCATAAATCAGGAAGAACTCCATGTTCAAATGAAGAAGCATCAGGGTATAACTTGGGTAAAGGTGTCACCAGTTTCTCGTTGGAGGCATCTGATCTCGCCAATTTCCTCACAATGGACAGGCATATAGGCTTGAATTGCAATACACAGATCTTTCTGATATCCATGCTGTCTGAGAAACAGGAGTTATGTTTCTCTGTAGTTTCTCTACTATGGCACAAATTGATTGCATCTCCTGAAACTCAACCATGTTCTGAAAGCACTTCTGCCCAGCAGGGCTGGAGACAGGTACAAATTTAAAAATTCTACTGCAGTGACTTTCTTTGTTAATGATATGTATATGTGATGTTGTGGATCCAAATACCTTTTTTTATGTTTTATTTCCTCCGTAAAGGTTCATTACTGATAATTTTGTGATTTAATGTTATGTAGGTTGTCGATGCATTATGCAATGTTGTATCGGCCTCGCCAGCAAAAGCAGCTACAGCTGTTGTTCTTCAGGTCTAAAATCTTTGTCTTGTTATGAATAATTTTATAAATTACTTTCCACTGCTTGGATATCCATTTGTTTAATAGACTGCAAATTTTTATGAATTACCATTTCTAATAGCTGGCAAATTTGGGTTTTAATGTCTACAAATTTCAAATATTTGATGCTCAATACCTCACCTAACCAGAGTTTCACAGTTGTATATATTTTATATTACTATCATTTCAAACATTCACTCGTTTCGTCTTTTCTTGGCCTTGTTACTTGTCAGGCGGAGAAGGAATTGCAGCCTTGGATAGCCAAGGATGATGATCTAGGTCAGAAGATGTGGAGAATCAATCAGCGGATCGTTAAATTGATAGTGGAACTTATGAGGAATCATGATAGTGCGGAGTCATTGGTAATTCTGGCAAGTGCATCAGATTTACTTCTACGAGCCACAGATGGGATGCTTGTTGATGGAGAAGCTTGTACTTTACCACAGCTGGAGGTAGAATGTTACAACAGTTTATTCTCTCTGATTTTTATTCATAATTGACCGGGTTAAATTAGGTTCTGCCTCACATAAAACCAAAAAACTGCCTCACTTCTCACTCCCACGCGCACATTAGTGTTTCTTATAAGACTTATTGGCCATAACATTTATTTCGTATAATTCTCAGTTTACGCCTTATATTTGTATGTCATTAACTACATCAATTTTTTTTCTAACTCAGACAAGCATATCCTATACTTTTTTTTCTGATAAACGTTTTCCATGGTTCTTTCTTAAAATGAAATTGAAGAACTAAAGGTCAAAGGTAATTTCATGCTGTATAGCAGACTACTTATTGAAAGCATAATAGAATTGAAGAAGTTCTTGCAACCAAGTATTTAGGGTGTACTCAACTATTAAATTAATCTAACACATCATTTTATAGCTTTTCAATTAGAAAACCTTAAAATTTAGATCTTAGAAAGTTATATCCAGCATTATTCTAGTCTCTAAATCTAAACTGTTCAACAAAAATAGTTATTTTGATTAATGACTAGCTATTGGAATTGAAATTTCATATACTCGGTTCTATACTGAAGCTTTGCTGATGTTCTTATTCTATGTTAATGATAATGACCAGCTATTGGAAGCAACAGCTAGAGCAATTCAGCCAGTGCTTGAGTTTGGAGAACCAGGATTGGCTGTAGCAGACGGCCTTTCAAACCTTTTGAAGGTAAACAGACTTCCCTTGTTGAAAACTATTAATTTAGCTGAGATATGATGAATGAAATATGTATATTGTGCTCAACTGCTCTATCATTAAATATGGCTCATGATAGGACATTATTGTGTTGTTGGATCCATTTAACTGATCTCAGCTATTTGGATAATACTTTGGCCATCTCGTAATTACGCATTTGATTCTAGATTACCAAACAGCTTTTATGTGCTTTGTCTTTTAGTTCTACAAATTTTTTGACTGATGATTGTATTGTAAATATACCACTTGCAGTGTCGTCTAGCAGCTACCATTAGGTGCCTTTGTCATCCAAGTGCACATGTCCGTGCTCTGAGCGTCTCAGTTCTCCGTGACATTTTGCATACTGGTTCAATAAGGTGTAGTCCTAAACCACTGCGGATAAACGGCAGCCACAATCCCTCTTATCAATACTTCAAGTTGGATGTCGTTGACTGGCAAGCTGACATAGAAAAATGCTTGGCATGGGAAGCTCACAGCAGAATTTCTGCTGGATTGCCTATAAAGTTTCTTGACACTGCTGCCAAAGAACTAGGCTGCGCTATTTCCGTATGAAATGGAAATGAAACCATCTTAGTCTGTGACCATTTTTCACTAGACTTACAGAGAAACTATTTATGATTTTGGAACTAACAGGTTTGCATATATGCAAACATCATTCTGTTGGTCGTCATAAAAAGCCGCAGTCATGATTGCAGTTTGTTTATAGAAAGCTCATTTTGTATTATGTATGTGCTCTACGTAGACACTGAGCAAATGTTCACCATGACCTTGCTAATGACTGTGCTTTTAATATAACAGACATGTACAGTTGTAAAGACAAGATGTAACCGGGTCTTTTTTATTATCCTTGTCCCATTTTGTGTAATACATATATGTTGATAGTGTGTCGTGAAATTAAATGCTAATTGTTGTACTAATGTATGCCCAACAACTTTGACTTTGTCAAATTTTTTTAGTTTTGTTATATGCATTCTTCTTTTATCGTCAAATCGTAAAGATTTCATGTTCATTCTCATCTTGTTTTCCTATTTGCAATATGCAACATCACATGAGATACGCATTAACAACCCTAAACAACCCAACAGATTTGATACCAAGATACGAAATCGAGACCATGCCAACTAGGTTCAATTGAAACTGGAATTTAAAAAAATATAGTGGTGAAAAACTTTGGTGAATATTGAAACGTTAAACAACCCTAAACAATGAATAATGACTTAACAACAACAAAAACATTAAAAACCACTTGGGTTGTTCCAGTGGTGTTCACTTGAGTTCGCAGAGTCTCGTCTTCTTCAAGGTCTCAGTTCAATTTTCTCCTATGCCAATTGTAATGAGTCCGTTTAACTTCTTCAAAAAAATAAAACAACATTAAACACACTAGCTTAATAAGAATGTATCTTCACTCACCACAAAAAAAAAATATGACACTACCAAAAAAAAAGAATATATCATCACTTATATTAACAAATTGAAGCTAATATTAAAAAAAAGAATACTAGTTTTTTTCTTTCTTTCTAAGCCTTTTTTGAAATTGCATCCATGGCTAGTTTCGAAAACAATCAAGGGGTTTGAACCATGTACCTTACATATATTATATATTATGTATTGTCCATATAAATTGAACTAAACAATCAAAGATTTGATTACAAAGATATATAGATAGCTCTACATTGCATATATTTTTTTTTTTTTGAAAGAATAAATTTGAGGAGAATTGTTTCGTAGCCCATGCATTGCTCAAAATTGATAATGACCATTTGACCATGAAATATGTTATGACATTAATGGTAAAATCGTCAATCTCTATACTGAGCTTAAGATATATAGCCCATTCTCACAAACCCTAAAATTTCTTTCGCATTCTCAACTCAAGTGCTTTAAGCGGCAATCACCCCTCTTCAACAAATCTTCCGCAGTTAGGTTAAAATGGTATGTTCCCGATCTCGATTTCATCTCTCTACACGCGATGTAGCTCTTTAATCGCTGATTCTGTATTTTTTTTTTAATGTTTTATAGTCTTTGGTGGCGAATGAAGAATTTCAGCACATTCTGCGTGTGCTCAACACCAACGTCGATGGAAAGCAGAAGATCCAGTTCGCAATGACCTCAATCAAGGGTATTGGAAGGAGATTTGCTAACATCTGCTGTAAGAAAGCTGATGTTGACATGAACAAGAGGTTCGTAGTTGTGATTTTGATTTCACTTTTGAAAATCACTTATTTTTGTTGTTAAAATGAATGGGTTTGTTGAATTTTATTGAACTCACATTTAAAAATCATATTTTTGATGTTATTGTTCGCTTTATTTAGGGCTGGTGAGTTGAGTGCTGCAGAGTTGGATAATATTATGACAGTGGTTGCGAATCCTCGCCAATTCAAGGTTCCAGATTGGTTTTTGAACAGAAAGAAGGATTACAAGGATGGCAAATTCTC
>Ga0315914_1002065_pt1 | contig 30694 bp, 18 predicted proteins | sample MpolenodulesMG_FD_203920 | JGI IMG/M metagenome (GOLD analysis project Ga0315914, IMG submission 203920) | Medicago polymorpha root nodule microbial communities from Los Angeles, California, United States - elongated nodules | ecosystem: Host-associated > Plants > Roots > Nodule | place: USA...
TAGGAGTTCCTAGGTTGAAGTCTATACGGGTAGGTCCTAGGTCTTTAGTGTAAACGAGGAGTTTGCTGAGAGCTATAGAATAAGGACTACACTAGTGGACTTCCTTCCTGGCTTGGTAGCCCCCAGATGTAGGTGATGTTGCACCGAACTGGGTCAACAATCTCACTGTGTTCTTTACTTTCTTGTCATTTATTTTTCTGCGTTTTATTTGTTTATTTGCATGATATTGAAACATTAACTGGAACATCTGCCTACTGTGTGTCTGACGTTGAAACATCGCATAAAACATTTTAAAACTTGTACGCTAGAATTACACCATACACACCATACACAACATTGTCGCTGCATATCTTGAATTACACATCTTTTTCATAGTTTCACCCGAGTTTATAATCTGTCTTAAAGTAATCTCCATCTAAACATTATTATTTTAGATTGTACTGTAGTTTTCCACAACCTCTGCTTCGCCTAGATGAATTCATCGTCATATCCATTGTGAGTTTGAGAATTTATCTGCTCCTAATAACAGTCATTGACCGAAAAACTGTTACTATTATTCTGCTTTCATTCAAAACCATCTTCCTCCTCTGCTTGTAAATGCACGCCTTCAAGTTTCTGCATCAGAATTGTTAACTGTCATAATTTTCTGCTTTACGTGTATATATTTATCATAAACTATAATTCATATTGTGAAGTGAACTCGTGACAGATAGCTTGCTCGCCCAGCCATATATCTTCCGCAAAGGTACGGCATTTTTTCTACCCTTAACCCTCATTCTCTCTTACAGACTTGAAAGTCAGAGTGTCGGCAGGCACACGTTTTATGGGCTTTGGTAGCTAGGCTAATTAAGATTGGCCCAAAACAAAGAATTGTATCAATGCTGGGAAATATTAACCACATCCCCATTCTTTCGATATCATAAGGTCAAAATTGAACCAAATCGTCATTCTCTGTACCCATGTGGTTGACTATAAATAAGACTTACTGGCTTGCTGGATTGAACGAGTAAAGTAATCCTAATTCGGCTACGGATCGACCAAGAAGAACACAACACAATTATGTTGTCAATGCTAAGAAGAAGATGTGTTTCTGTTTCTTCTTCTTCTTCTTCAATTATTATTTCCAGAAACAAGTTTTTCGGTCCTCCTCCTCGTCCTTATGTTTCATTGAAATCATACTCCGATGACAAGAAGAAGAAGAAGATGAAGCCGCTATACACTCCTCGTTTCTGTGAAGGTGACGATGGTATCATGGCTTCAGCGAGGGCTGTCAATTTAGCTACTCATCGTTTTAATAGCATGCTAGGTTACTGTCCCATATCCGATTTCAACTCCCTATTTTCTTCTCTCCTCGACATCCATCAACACAGTACCATTCTTAAACTTGCTAAAAAAATTGAATCTCAAACCCCTTACAGTCATTATGTTGTACCAGATATTGATACTTGGTTAATTCTCTTCACATGTCACGCTAGATCAGGTAACTTCTCTTCGGCTTTCTCTCTTTTCCGTGAAATCATCGAAACTGGTCATCGTCCCTCTACTTCCATTCCATTTTGAATGATCTTTTCCGATCTCTTTGTATCTGAGGCCACATTTATAAAGCAATCCTCTTTTACAATTACATAACATTAAAGGGCGGTTTTCAGTTGAACGATATTACTTATTATCTTCTAGTCAATGGCTTATGTCGTATTGGAGAAGCTCAAAAAGCCATACACTTGTTCAGACAGGTTGAGATCAACATTAACTGCAATAGCAATACTATTGATCTCACAGACTTCTATAACTCAATCATACTCACCCTCTGCAAAGATAGACTTGTAAATCAAGCCTATGACTTCTATTCCGAAATGATTGCTAAGAACATACCCCGTTCTTGTCTCACATATCATTATCTAATCCATGGCTATTGCATCGTTGGTCAATTTAAACAAGCAATTGCCTTGTTTAAAGAATTGGATGCATCACCAAACAAAATGTTTCCATCTGCTATTGTTGTCCCTACTTTAGTTACTGAAGGAGAGGTTAAAGATGCTAAAACTGTAGTGGCTGTGATGGTAAAATGCAGTGTCAAACAATGTTGCCAGTTATCACTCAGTGATTGATCAACTATACAGAGGTGATGGAAAAGTTAATAAGATTGCACAAATGCTCCCAACTTTGCTGCTTGACAGACCTTCCCTCACAGAACCACATTACTCTGCTACATCTTGCTGAACAACTCCCTACGATATGGAAGGAAATAAGGATGTAACAAAGGAACTTGTTTGTTCGTTCGTGGATTGATTGCTAGAGGTCTATTATTAGATTATATGCTTTCTGGTTTGCTAATCAAAGAACTATGTTTTTGCTTTTAGTTTACTTCTATTAGATCGTATGCTTTTTAGTTTGCTAGTAAAGGCAATATGTCTCTCAAACAGATGCCTATGTTTCTTGTTTTATGCTTTTTTGTTAAGCTTGATTATGACTATGACTGTCTTGGCTTGTTTCTTTTCTTTACTTTTTTTCGGTCACTAATGAATCGAGAGTGATTATTGATGGGAAAAGTACCAAAAAGTATCTAGTATGAACCGCTTGCTTCTTAAGGTAGACAAAGTAGTTTATGACACATTTACAACTACTATCACCCTGATGCCGTAACAGAACACTTTCCCCTATCTTGCTAGTGGAACAAGTCCCTTATGAGTAATGAGGGGTGGATGCATCAATTATTTCTCCACCAATTTTCCCTTTAGAGACGTTCTTTGGTGAAAGTTGTATATTGCTCTTGTTTTGAGCTTGCTGTTTGAGAACGTGGTTTTATTTTTCAATTATGACTCTAATTAATACTAATTTCATCACTTTCAATTCAATATATTCTACTTTGTATTTATGATAACGAAGAATACACCAATACTTCACAAGATACTTAAAACCATTTTTTCCCTCTTTCACTTATACAATTTTTCTTAATATGTTTGAAATGAATAAATTTTTTGGTTATTACAGTTATTATGGGAGTAAAGACTGAGTAACACTTTTTTGTAAAAAGAAAATAAATGACATTAATAAAACATTAATACAGTCCTTTTTCCGCGGAAACATTTTGTATAAATATTTTTGCTATTTATGTTGAATGTCAACAAGTCAATTGAAGGAGAAAAGGAGAGAAAAAATCAACAAGGTGGAATGGGGAAATACAAAGTTGCAATATTGTTGCTTTGTGTGTTCTTTAACTTGTGCACCATACTAGAATTGAAAGTTGAAGCAAGAACATATTCACCTTTAGAAAGAGAAATCGAAGCCAAATTGAAGCTCTTAAACAAGCCTGCAGTGAAATCCATTAGGGTATGCAATTCCATAACTCCCCCGTCCCAATTATAAGTATTTATTTTATATCAGTGTTTGATACAAAATTTGAGATTATTTATTGCAGAGTCAAGATGGAGATATTATTGATTGCATCAACATCTATGAACAACCGGCTTTTGACCACCCTGCATTAAAAAATCATAGTATTCAGGTGTGTAATTAATTAAACTATTAGATGGATTCCATGTTAATGTTACATGTGCATATAATATGGACCTCTCGAAAAATGGTTAATCTTACGTGTGCGTAGTTAAAATTAAACTATTATATGGATTCAATGTTAATTATTTTATGTGCAGAGGGTGCCCAATTTCCTTCTTGAATCACAAATCTCAAGGACAGGAGATAGTTTCAACGTCAGCTCTGATGTGTATCAGACATGGCAGAAAAGTGGAAGTTGTCCAGAAGAAACTGTCCCTATTCGAAGAATTCGGAAAGAGGACTTGTTGAGAGCTGTTTCACTTGATCGCTTCGGACAAAAACCTCCTGAAGTATTTGTGAATTCAATAAACCCCACAAACCATAATTTCTCCAACCTCAACGCCAATGATGGTGTAGTTGATCTGAAAAATCGCTCGGTACATATCATAAGCAATATTAGTTGTATACATCTGTGTATTTGTGTGTGTGTGAGAGTGAGATTAATATTGTATTATATATAAATGGATATATGGGGTTGTGATCGTGCAGGATGCACTTCTTGTGGCATATGCATTTCAGTTTATAGGGGCACAAGCGAATATTAATGTATGGAATCCAAAAGTTGAAAAACTAGAAGATTTTACTACTGCTCAAATATGGCTTAAGGCTGCCAATGGTCCTGATAATTTCGAAAGTATCGAAGCAGGCTGGACGGTTAGTTAGACACTTCGTTTTTCTAGTTTTTTTCTTAGTTATATACATGATTAATGCTATGTTTGTTCATCTATTGGAGTTCATATTCTTATGCTCTATATATGTTATGGTTCAGGTTAATCCAAAGTTGTATGGTGACCATAATACCCGTTTCTTCGTCTATTGGACCGTAAGTTCTCATTTATTGAAAGATTTGTCCTTTTTGTTTGGTATTTTCAAACTTGTAATTTTTTTTATGAGCAATGTGAATTCTTAACTTAAGGGGTACTTAAACCCAATACAATAAGTCAGATTAAATACATAGAAAACAAGAAAGTGGATTAATCCACCAATTAGAGTAAACAATATTCCTACTTTTTATTTTCTCTATTGAGGAATCAAGACCATGACATCAACTTAATTCTATCAACCATTTGAGTGACATTCACTACTTTCTCATTATAATGTCATTGCGTTCCAACCAAATGTACCACACCGGAGTTAGTCAAATTAGATGAGACACTTTCCTAACATTCTTCCCTTTATGTACCTCAATAAAAAGTAGAAAATTATCAATCAATTTGTCTCCCTACTCCGTTGTGTTCCCATCCAAGTACTGAGCAGCTTGCAATAAATGATTGGCAGTTACGATTTCTCTAAAACACAATACACAACATTGTTGGTGCATATCTTGAATTATTTTCCGTAATTTCAGCCGAGTTGATAATATGTCTTGAAGTAATCTTCATCGGAACATTATTATTTTAGATGGTACTGCAGTTTTCCATATCCTCTGCTTCGCCGAGATGAATTCATCGTCATAACCATTGCAAGTTTGAGAATTTATCTGCTCCTGATAACAGCCTTTGACCGAAAAACTGTTAATACTATTATTCTGCTTTCATTCAAAACGAACTTCCTTCTCTGCTTCTAAATGCACGTCTTGGAGTTTCTGCATCAGAACTATTAACATGCTATGCCATAATTTTCTGGTCTACGTGTATACATTTATCATAAGCTATAATTCCTATTGTGTAGTGAACTCGTGACAGATAGCTTGCTCGCCCAGCCATATATCTTCCCAAAAGAGAATGCTTTTGCCATTTCCTATAATCCTTCTAACACTGTTTGCTAACCAATGTTGTATCGAAAAATACATTTATGCTATATTTGCTTTCTTAACAAATATCTTAGGGGCACTTGGTAGCATATTTTTTTTATTTCCGCAAGTCTAAAGAGACATAAGCATTGATTTTTTGGTTCTTGATTATGATGCAGAAAGATACATACAAGTCAACAGGATGCTTTGATCTTACTTGCAAGGGTTTTGTGCAAACAAACAAGAATATAGCGCTTGGTGCTACCCTAGGACCTGTTTCAGTCCCTTTTCACCAACAATATGAAATCAACGTTGGAATATTTCGGGTAATGATAACATGCATGTGTGTTCTTATTCACATATTTCAATTGACAATCTTAATCACTCAACATTTGATAGTTACATTTGATCAAGGAAAATGTAGTTTTTAAATGAAAGAGTTAGGTATTTATTCCAAATTAAAAATATGAAGGGTGTTAACTTAGTCCTTCTAAAAAATAGGCGGGTGAAAATTTGCCAATCATTTATTTATATATAAGAAAAGATCAAATTACGCTACTATAATACTTGAGTTGTATTAAACAGCTCTAATTTTTTATAGAATACATATTTTATTAAATTGACTCTTGAATCGAAAGTTTATAGATCTTCTCTATAAACTTTTAGTAAATCTGGAATTGTTTGATATGTCCTTAAGAAGTATCAAGATTAACATTGTTTTGATAAAAGCACTCAAGAAATTAATCTCAATGCTCATCAATGACATATAAAATAATTTCTTATGAACTTAAATTCGTATACAGATGGTCTATACTCCAACAATCCATTTTGTAAAATATGTACCCTATAAAAAAGTTATTGTGCTGCATAACATATCAAAATATTTCCTCAAAAATCAAAATATTGTATTAACAAGTACCTACTTATCAGATTTATGTATGTTACCTATGGTTACATTAATTTCTACAAATAAGAGTTTGTTGTTTCACTGATGTTCAAAATACTAGTATATGTCAATTTGATTTTTGTTAATTTATGGATATCATTTAGGATAATTCTGGAAACTGGTGGCTTAAAGTGAAGAATAACATTCCTGTAGGTTATTGGCCAAAAGAGTTAGTGAGTAACCTACAAAGTTCTGCATCATTGGTTCAATGGGGTGGACAAGTGTTTAGTTATGAGGTCAAAAAAACTCCTCACACTGGAACACAAATGGGTAGTGGAGAAGAAGCATATAATAAATTTGGGGTTGCATGTTACATGGGTGGTGTGAGAATCAAAGATAATTCGCAAGCACTTAAGTACCCATCATTTGTAAGCACACATGCTATAGAACCATATTGTTACAGTGCCTTCAATGATGCTCCATATGGAAAAGACCCTGTTTTCTATTTTGGAGGTGCTGGACGAAAGCCTCCTCATTGTCCTTGAACCCATATATATGTAGTGTGGATGTGGTTGATTTGTATATTGGACGCTAAAATGTGTTTGATGATTAATAAAGATACATATATTTATGTTTCTCCATCTTACAATTTCACTTCATCTTTTCCTTCACTACTAGAAACTTGCAGATTTCCTGCGGATTTTTTTTAAGAATTTAGGTGTCTAGATAAAACCTTGTGGGTAACTCTTTTCTTTTGTGAGGATTTTTGGATCCGTAGGTAATGTTGCATCAACAAAATTTGCAGGTAAATCCCTATAAATATCTAAGATAATTCCGCAGGAAACATACAAGCCGTAGGTAACTCCCCAAGAAACCTTATAGTTTTCTGGTAAAGATCTTGGGTAAATTCTTGTGAAATATAGTATCTTGCAGATAAATCCGCAGGTAAATCTCTAGTTAAATAATATTATAAAGCTGCAGGAAAATGTTATTAGTTAGTTTACTGGAGATTGTATTGTACACTCGTAAATTGAAGTATATTGGTATGCTTGTTCCTTAAATAATACATTAACGATTAATTTTATAAAATAAAGAGTTATTTGTCGAATTTTATATTTTAGGAAATATCATTTCATTGTTTATAAAAATTAAACTAAATTTTGTTATATTTTATGGTAAACAATAATCAATATTCATTATTATGTTAACAAAATTCATTATTATGATAACCAAACAATTATCGTAAACAATAATAAAATATGTTTGGTTAACATTATAATATTCCATGGGAACTTTATTCCCATCATTTTCTTTGGGAAAAATTTTCTATTCCCAAGAACATTTTATACCCGAGAATAAAATTAAGTAAACTTATAACAAACGTAGGCATGTATAGTCTTTATGTCGCAAATCAAGAGTAGTGGGACATTAGATACTCTAGTGATTGTAATCAATTTGGCTACAGTGGATTAAGTCCTTAACGGAGTTAAGGCAAAATCTTTCTATCAGGAGGGAACTTGAGTAACTTAGCTCCTTGATAGTGAACCAATATAATTAAAATTTTGTGTTCATCACTATTTTATCTTTTTACTTTCGATTGTTACTCTTGAGCACTTGTTTTGGAAAAATAAATTAAATAATATTTTTAACAGGAACACAACTCAAGAGTATAGGCATGAAGGTTCATTGTTGATTGTCCACAAAAACATCATAAAGTAGAAGTGAGAATTAGAAAAATCTACAATCTTCACAAAGTTCGTGTCTGGCCATTGGAGAAACTTTGTGTCTATAGTATTAAAGACAATATGATTGACCAATATAGGATGTTTGCCTTGGTCTGAGACTGACGTCAATTGAAGCCTTCTCCTATTGGGATGTGATTATTGTCGGTCTGCATGTAGTTTGTATACAAAATTTTCTCCAATGTTGTACAAGCGTTTTAGTTTTAGTAACACTTTATTTCACTTTGTTATAGGGGAGCATTCGTTGTTATTGCTCCCAATATCTTCATCTAGTGGTATGAAGATAGATTTTTGACCCGCTGATTTTTTGAGATAGGTAAATATAAATCTTTGTGCAAGTGCTCTTTGAGTTTTGGTGACTTCTCTGCCTTGATCTCGAACATCATCTACTCATCTAAAAAAATCGATAAAAAACAAATCACAAAATTATAAACTTGTATGTTGTTAATTTGTCTGTGGGTTTATTCTTTTACTAGATGCATTTATTATTATTTTTCCTAAAGATACTACTAATTAATATTACTAACTTGCATTGGAATATGAAAAATCAAACTAAATACACATACAAATAAATGACAATTTAGTAAAATTCACACACAAACTAGACATGTAAACTACACTATCAACTTTTCTCAATATGTTCAAAATTAGTTGAAGAGACTTATAATAAGGGACAAAGGTGGGAGTATATATATATTTTTCTCAATGTTCTGCTATTTTTAATGAATGAATATCACTTTTGAGTAAAAAAAAAAAACCAGTCATAGTCAAAATAAGTCAAAGATTTTATTTCTTCTACAAAGTCAAAGACATTCATAAAACCAATTAATATTGTCCCCTTTTTACGCGAGAAAGTCTTTTATGAATTTTAGTGATATCCATTCTTTCTTTTTTTTGAATAATGTGATATTCATTCTTGAATGCATAGTTTTTTTTTTAGGAATTCTTGAATGCATAGTTAATGAAGTAGTAGAAAGTGAAGAAGGGTGAAACAATTTTCATTTCAAAATGAGGAGAAAAAAAGTAATATATTTTCTTTTCTGGCTCAAATATAAACAATAAAAATTGCAAAATTAACTGTTTCAAATATAACCAAAAGAATTAAATATGTTTCTTATCTCTACAGAATTTTCAAATTTTATTTTACCTCCTCAAAAAAAATTATTTTAACTTTTTAGTTGCTACAAAATTATCCTCCAAACAGTTTTAGTTCTTTATGTTAAGTTAGTATATAATTTGGGACGAGGGAGTACAACTTTTGCTCAAAAAAAGGAAATCGAGAGTGATCTCAAAACCATTTCACAATAAATAAACTTTTTTTGGCACAATATATAAAGACATAATAACACATTTTGTCAATATCCAAAGAAAATAAATGATATTAATAACACCCATCAATATAGTCCTTTTTCCGCGGAAACATTTTGTATAAATATTTGTGCTATTTATGTTGAATGTCAACAAGCCAATTGAAGGAGAAAAGAAGAGAAAAAATCAACAAGGTGGAATGGGGAAATACAAAGTTGCAATATTGTTGCTCTGTGTGTTCTTTAACTTGTGCACCATACTAGAATTGAAAGTTGAAGCAAGAACATATTCACCTTTAGAAAGAGAAATCGAAGGCAAATTGAAGCTCTTAAACAAGCCTGCAGTGAAATCCATCAGGGTATGCAATTCCATAAATCTCCGATATCCTAACTATAACTTTGTTTTTCTCTTTCAAACAAAACTATAACTTATTTTTTATTTAAATCCCAACCATAACTTTATACTATGAATGATTGTAAGTAGAGTATTTGTACGTAATTCCTATTAATGAGAAAGTTAATAAATTAATTAATATTAAATCTTTTTTTAAAAGAATTATATTAAATCTTATAAACAAGATTTTTTTTGAATAAAATCTTATAAACAAGAGTTCGAGTCTCTCAAATAACTAATTTAAAATAACATATGTCAGTCTACAAGGACCAGCAAAACCGACAAAAAAAAATCGAAATTGTTAGGTCAGATGTTGTAACGGAGTTAAACACCGACCCCTCCATTTATGTATATACGTTTCAAGGATTATATATCATTTCGTATATCAAAAAGAGAAAATTTAACAAGCGTACGTGAAAATCTTATTCATTGCATATGTATACATTATTATTTCAATGAGTTTATATATTCGGTGAAAATATTAAAAAAATATAAAACCGATGAAAATATCTTTACATAATAACTTTATCTAAAACAGTAAACAAGAAAAGTGGCTTTTTTTGTTTTGGAAATATAGATAATTTCCGGTTTTTATCCAGTTTTTTTATTGATTAAAACATTTAAAAATTAAGTTAAATATGTTTTTAATCCCTCTAAATATATCAACTTTTAATTTTAGTCTCTAAAAATTTCCTTCAAATTTTGGTAATAAATTTTCTGTTTTCAATTTTAGTCCTTACATTACAAAAATTTATGTTTTTGTGACAAACGACTTTTTTATGATTTATCATTTCTTTTTTGTGATATATCATTTATAAGACCATAAAATATCATTAGTTTAATAATTTACCTATTTAATCTTAAATTGAACAAGTTAATTTTTTATTTGAAAGTATACATAAATTAATATAAAGACTAAGTATTAAACAGTTAAATTATTAAATTAATGATATTTTAAGGTATTATCAAATATATGTTACAAAAAATCATTTGGAATACGAAACGTAAAATTTTATAAAAAAGAAAAAACTAAAATTGAAAACTTTGAAGAAATTTTTTAAAGGAACGAAAAGTGAAAATTGATACTTATAGAGAGGTTAAAAACATACTTAATCCTTAAAAATCTATAGAACTTTGTTGGATTTAGAATTAATGTGCTTGAATATGAATAAAAAATCTAAGATTGTACTTTAACTGCAGAGCGAAGATGGAGACATTATTGATTGTGTTAGCATCTATAATCAACCTAGTTTAGACCATCCCGCCTTAAAGAATCACAGTATTCAGGTGCGTTATTAATTACTATCGAGTAGGTTCTATTTTACTACTGTTAGGATGTGTTGTTGTTTATTTATTTATTTTAGGGATAAAATAAAATAAATAAACGTTTGCTTAGAGTTTATAAATCAAGCATTAAAATAACTTGAACGACAAATCTCCTATTTTGAATTATAAGTAAAAACTCTATTTTTGTGGGGTGTAAGTTTAATTTCCATATCATTATTATATTCAACTTTTCACTAGAAATCCAATCTAATTGAATAAAATGTCTCAATTTGATATGTTCTAAATTTTGAATAAATTTATTTTGATTTTGATTACAATTATAGATATAGATTCTTATCTTTTTGAATGACACCAAGAAAGTAGAATTTTTATGGTCAAATTTATTTAAGGGTATGATTGGAAACATAAAAAGTCAGCCCAAAACAACCTATTTTCTTTATATATAGTATAAATTATTATTATAATCATCCATTTTTAACTAACAAATTATGTAGAGGGTACCCGATTTTCTTCTTGAATCCCAAAGTTCAAGCACGGGAGTTACTTCAAACTCAAGCTCTGATGTGTTTCAAACATGGACGAAAAGTGGAAGTTGTCCAGAAGAAACTGTTCCTATAAGAAGAATTCGAAAAGAGGACTTGTTGAGAGCTGTTTCACTTGACCGCTTCGGACAAAAACCTTTGGAACTATTTGCGAATTCAACATACAACACAAACCTTAATTTCCACAACCTCGATGGTTTTGTTAATTTGAAAAATCGCGCGGTACATGTTATAACTTATATTAGTTGTTTGTATTCATCATGCATATAATTTTATTTTTTTTTTGTGAAGAATCATGCATATGAATATGGTGGTGTTATCATGCAAGAATGTATATATGATTACTATTTTTTGTATACAATTGAATATGGTGGTGTGGTCGTGCAGGATGCAATACTTATGGCATACGCATTCAATTTTATAGGCGCCCAAGCGAATATTAACGTATGGAATCCAAAGGTTGAAAAACCAGAAGATTTCACTACTGCTCAAATGTGGCTTAAGGCTACCAATGGAGATAATTTTGAAAGTGTTGAAGCAGGATGGACGGTTAGTGATCTACTTCAAAGTCTAGTTAACCAGACACACCTAATTTTTCCTACTTAATTCCAAGTTATATACTCCCTCAGAACTCAAATTACTAACTTATACATATTTAATGTTATTATTCAAAAAAATATCCTTAAATTAATTCTTTGATATTATGAGGAGATGACCGGTATATTAGTAAAGTGTTGTTTTTTTACATGAAACCAAAAAACTAAATACACTAATTAACTATTATCTTTACTAATGCATGCATGATGCTATAAATATGAGTACACATGGTTAATAATGCTCTACATGTGGTATATGGTTTAGGTGAATCCAAAGTTATATGGTGACCACAAGACCCGTTTTTTCGTCTATTGGACTGTAAGTTATTGTTTATTGAAAGATTTTTCCTTCTTATCTTATCGGTTGTTTCAAATCTTATAGATTTTTTTATAACCACAAACTCTAAGAGAAATAACATTGATTTTTGATTTCTTGATTGTGGTGCAGAAAGATACATACAAGTCAACAGGTTGCTTTGATCTTACTTGTAAAGGTTTTGTGCATACAAATAAGGATGTAGCTCTTGGTGCTATCTTAGCACCTATTTCAATCCCTTTTGGACAACAATATGAAATAAACGTTGGAATATTCCAGGTAATAATATGACACAAATATGCTCTCACTAATATTATACATAATAATTGTAATTTTAATTTCTCTTAATATGTTTGTTTGATTTAGGATAATAACCAAAACTGGTGGCTTAGAATTAAGAATAATATACCAGTTGGTTATTGGCCAGCTGAGTTATTTGGTAATTTGAAACACAGTGCAACAACGGTTCAATGGGGTGGACAAGTGTTTAGTTATGCAGTTAAAACAAAACCTCCTCACACAGGAACACAAATGGGGAGTGGAGAAGAAGCATATAATAAATATAACCACGCATGCTATATGGGCGCTGTGAGAATTAAAGATTACTCACAAGCTCTTAAGTACCCACAATTAGTAACCACACACGCTGGAGAGCCTGAGTGTTACAGTGCCCTAAATGTTGCTCCATATGGAAAAGATCCTGTATTCTTCTTTGGAGGGGCCGGACGACAACCTCGTTATTGTCCTTGAACTTGTATATTTATGGTTGTATTGCATATTGGATGCATAAACATGTTTGATAAATAATGAAGATCTATGTATTTCTTTTCACCTCTTAAATTTTTATTTGTTTTTCGATACAAGAAAATTCTATTAAACGTAGAGCTAAACACAAGATGTGCTTAGTTATCAAGAAAATGGATACAAACTGCACACCATTTCGAAAACGAATCTGCAAAATGTGTTGCAGCCAAGTCTGCAGAAAACAATGGCATACTCAGAAAAAACAAAGTTTTTATTTCTACCCTCGTTACAAATAAATAAGCAAAGACCAAGACAAATATTTAATTTGATCTATCATCATATTATTCACCACATTCCTATTAAAAATCACGATATGTTCTAACTAAATATACAAAACCATTGTGAGCCAAATCAATTGAGACACCTTCTTTCCGCTCTTTCCTCTAAACAACAAATTGTCCGCCATACGAAATTAATTACATTTTTTATTTGTGTAAAATTGACAAAATAACATATAATTTGAAACGGAAAGAGTAGTTATAACAATTATTAAAAAACTAGACGCCAATCCGTGCGATGCACGATTAAGTTTTATCGACTTATTATTGATAATTATTGTAGTTTAAGGAAACATTATAGAATATATTGATATAAATATTTGTTATATTGATTTTTCTTTCAATTTAGAATATAAGTTTTTTAAGCAAGAATATAAGTTAATTGCTTTAATACTTTTTTTACATTATTTGAATACGGAAAATAAAAATGGTATAAAATTAAGAAAAAAGTTAAATAAACTACTTAGATAATGTCTCTCGCACTCTCAAATGAAAAATAAATGAAGTAGAAGAGAGGTAGAATAGTAAAATGAAAATAAGATAAAAACATAACTTTTTAAATGGTAGAAAGTAGGAAATTTGTAGAGCTCGTTTGGATCAATATTGTCGTGTATAAGAAAACTTCGTAATTAAAAATATGCAATATTTTAATATTTTATATCTTATGAGGAAATATGAATAGAGTTTAGAGTACCGGTAGGTATACCACCTTATGTGGCAATACCTCCCTTGTACACCCCTTAGGTGGTATAATTTACTTTAAAATAATACAAACTCAATTTTCTCTCTCCCATCTGTGAAATTGTGTGCCGCTGGATTAATCAAACGGTTTAGTGCTGAAAAGATCATAATGATAGAGAGAACAACATCTACGGTTCAATTTCTTCATTCTCGTTGGTTTTCTTCTTCACTTGTTGCTCTCTTGAGTTTTTTTTTTTTTACAGAACAAGAATGATGATCATTTCAATCAACCTAAAATACAAATAAATTGAATCAATCTTTACCACTTTCAACAAAACCTGATCCATTTTTTCTGTTTCTCTGCCACCATTTTTGGGTGTTATGCTTTTCTACAAAATTAATACTTTTAAGAACAGAAATCAATATTACTAAAATCCAATTGTTAATTTCTCCATGGTAGCTGGAATTTTGATTCTTCTCTCCAACAATGATTTTCATGTTCCTCTTTCAGTGGCTTTCTAAAAAAAATTGTGATCCTGCTTTTAACAATAAACGAAAAATAGTGATTCCAATTCTAATAGAGAAAGAGATGATAAGATGAGGAAATCCAACAACCACAACAATGCTGGGATGAAGAAATCTGACCCAAAAAAAATCGACTCCCATCTTTCAACCTCTCATTCTCCTTCTCTCTCTTCTCCCCCTCTCTCTCTCTCTCTCTCTCTCTCTCAATTCACCACAACCAAATTAGAATTCGGCTACGGCGACGGCGTCAAAAACCAAAAAGCCTTGAAATCACGCTGATAAACGACAATGACGGTTTCGATTTCATTGATGGGTTATCGCCGCCGTTTTGGGTCGAGGTTGTTGAAGAGTGGTGAGAGTGTTGGATCCGGGTTGGTTTTGAATTCGGGTCGGGTTTTGAGCGTGAGGGTGGCGACGTCGTCAATTTCTGGGAAGGGTTTAAGGGTGGTGGTGACTGGAGGTCACGGTGATGGTGAGGGTATTGGGAAGGATATCGTGTTCTCCGAGAGAAGAGGATGAAAGAGAGTTGGTTGATGAGGTGAAATGACCAAAATAACCCTAATGAATAGTGCCACATGGGGGGTGTATATTTGAGGTGTAAAAAAAGTGTGTTCATGAATAATTACGGTATTTAATGGTGATAGGTTGACGATCCAAAACATCTTACACGCACAACCAATCATAACATTTAGAATTGTCACATCAATTAATATTTTTAATTTACGTGGCAAGTCTAAATATTCTGAATATACTATCTTTATCATATAATAAATCACAAATCATAATAGTCTTTTAGTACATTGTAACTTTATTGAACATATGACTTTAATGAAAAAAAATACACACAACTAAATTGTACAACAAATGATTTTTCTATTTATGGGATAATTTGTAGAATTATAAAAAAAAAATGGTAAAACTTGTTGGATTATAATAATTGTAGAGGCTGGGTAGCTATGTGATTAACAACAACTCTAATATAAAGAAGAGATAATGACGATACATGAAGAGAGAAGAAAATAACCCAAAATAAATAAATGTATTGTTAAAAGAGGAAAGTAAACGTGCAATTGTTGTAACAACTACATGTAAAAAGTGTGGTTTGTGGTTCGAAGAGTTTGTTGGTTATGAATTTATATCATATATTTATGAGTGTTGTTTGTGAATAATTTGGTCATGACAATGGTGGATTGGTGGGTAAGTGAGATAATAGGAGGGGTTTTTTTTTTTTTTTTTGCGTTGTACGTATAAATGTAGTGAATTAATAAGGATATATAAGTTACTTTTTATTTTTTAATTTAAATTTCTATTTTATTAATTTAATGATTAATTAATAGAATTAGAGTTTTGGAGGGAATTTTTTTAGGAATGAACTTGTAGGATTATATTTTACTAGATTGTTGACCTGTGCGTCGCACGAGTTTATTGTTAAGGGATTGACATACGAATAATAAAATGCAAAATATAATTGGTAACGGTGAAAAAAAGAACAGGTGATAATCTATAGTAGACAAAATAAAACACTTCATAAAATGTATAAAATCTGAAAATATTATAAAAGAAAATTCGGTAATCCTATCAATACTTCGGTAAAAGAAAATCAATGGAAAAAAACATGTTACACAACGTATGACAAAAAAGTTGTAGGGTGACAACATGTTATGCAAGCACTTGAGCAATAGGGTGTTTATAAGTTGCAAATCAAAAGAGTGACGCCAAAGGATAATTAGCAAAATACAGTGGATTTAAATTGTACAATTCAAAAAGACTACTGGTATATGCTTCAGTATGTTATATGCTTCAAAAAACACTACTAATAACAATCCAAAAACCATTATTTAAGTTATATGCTTCGAAAAACATGCTTTTTTTGCGTTGCATGTGTAAACGTAGTGAATTAATAAGGATATACAAGTTACTTTTTATTTTTTAATTTAAATTTTTATTTTATTAATTTAATGATTAATTAATAGAATTAGAATTTTGGAGGGATTTTTTTTAGAAACGAACTTGTAAGATTATAACTTATAAATGATGGTTTCCTTTCTCTCTTTTGTGTAAAAGGGTTCAGGCCTTAATCCTGGTTTGCATTTTATTTTTATTGCTTTGATAAAAAAAAATCTATTTTTTTAATTTAATGATTAATTAACAGAATTAGTTTTTGAGAGAATTTTTTTTAGAACGAACTTGTAAGACTCGTTAACATTTCCCTAATTATAAATGATGACGATGATAACTAATGGTTGTTCACAAGTTCCTGACTCGACCAATAACTAACAATCCAACTAACTGCCTCTTCCTTGTAAGACTTCAACACCCCCCTCACAAGCTACGAAATTGTGTAAGATAGAATTTGTCATAAATTAAATAACAAACTAGAACTAGAATAAAACCCAACACTGACGATCACCAACTTTAAAGCCAAGTAGACAGTAGTACATAGGATCAAAAACCTCCTCCCAAGCAAAGGGAGCGGAGCTGAGAACTGTTAACTTTTTCCGTGATTCGATTCCTGTGAGAAACGTACAAGTACTTAAGAGGATAACATACAATACATCATGTTTTGACCAATTTTGATATGCCAGACATATCTACATACCAATGTGCTGAAAGTAACAAGGTCAAAACGAAAAATATATATAATATAATATAATATAATATACCGTTACACGATGCCACACGTGCAGAAAGTACAGGAACTAGACACCGTACACTTGAATGGATCTCCATGAGAATAAACAGCACTAGAGTGTGTCATATTGTTTTCTCTCTTCTTGAATTGATTGGAAAATTCTAGCCGCAGATTCAGTTGCCGATCTTCGGTTATGAGGCACAACTTTGATAACTCGGGCTTGTTGTCCTGTTTCAATAGACTGAGCTACTCCCTCTGGTTCAACTGGAACCATAGGGAAAAGAGGAAGTGCATCTCTTCCTTCAGCAACTTGAACTTGTCCTGTGCTTATTCCTTGTGTCATTTCACTAGGACTACTTGCTGTACTCATCTGCAACTCAAACTCCTTGGATCTCTGACGATGCATAACATGCGTTGTTGCTCCATTTCTCTGAACTGGTAAATTGCATGAGCTTTGATTATGTTTGTTACAATCGGCTTCCCCTTCAGATAAATGACGACTTTGCACGCGTGCAGAGAATTGGTTCACATGTTCGACAACTGACTCTGAAGCTGCTGCTTTCATAAATGGCATGCTGCCATAGGGAGGGAAGTAAGCATGGCTACCTGGAGGAGTCTCCGGTGGAGTTGGCATTCCATAGGAAGGATTCATGAAAGTACCACCCGAAGGAGGAGCCCCGAAGGGCCCACATCCCCCATAATTTGTTCCTGTAAATCCAGGCCCAGGATATGGCTTATAGACCAGCCCTTCAGAAGGCGACATCACAGGAATTAACCACTGATGCCCAGGTGACTGATTGAAACACCAGGGACCCATCCCATTTTCGGCAGCCATATTTCCATGGTGTGGATTTCCAGCAAAAGGTGTGGAACTAGAAAGGTGGCTCCCATTTTTCACTGACGAAATAGATGTTTTACCAACAGCATTCTCTGCAGAACATTCCATGTTTTGATTTACGTTTTCAGAATCAACTTTGCGCTTAAGATTTTGTAGTCGAGGTTTTGCAACATATTCCAGTGCGAGTTTTTTAGGAGTAGATCCATCCGGAAGTGACTTTCCCAGAAAAGCACCATCTTCAAACAATAGATCTGGTGATCCAGCAATCAGTTGTTGGACCTGCTTAAATAAAATATAATTAATCATTACAGACAGACTTAACGGTGCATGAGAACATTCCCCATTTTGGACTACTAGTACAAGCTACTGAACAGTGTCAAAGAAAATTTACCTTTATCAGTCTATGCAACTCAAACACTTGGACTGCAAACACTCTCTGTTGACTGTAGAGAGGAACAGAAGTTAGATCAAAAAAATTCTTAAGACAGACAATCAAAATAAAATGGAAAATAAAGCATTTGGAACTAAAAAAGATAATGTTGGAAGCACCAATTTATAAACATCAAACTACAAAAATCGAAGGATCTTCGATCACAGCAGGTAACTGGTTCAACAGGCTATTTTCCAATCTAAATAAATATCATAGGGATCAAAAGAGGGCTTAAGACACATACAATCAAAATAAAATATAAAATAAAGCATTTGAAGCTCAATGTGATAATTAGCTAGACATAAATTTCATAATCATACTTCATATCAAGATAACATGATTAATATTTGGTCAAATATATGCTTCCTCAGAGAGTTTAAACTTAAGGAAGAAAACTCATGGAATACCATTAAAATATGGCTTATAGCAGAAAGCATATAAAATTCAAAGAATTTGCACAGTTTCTTTGTCAGAGGTTTGGGATACTATATTAGAAGCATTGCGAGATACAACCAATAAGGGGAACACTAAAACTCATCATGCACAACAGAATCAATTCCACCGAGTCTCATTATAATCTTTTCCACTGCTTTTAAATGAAAAACAATCAATGCATTTGAAAACATAAAAACATTAAATATTTCATTAAATGGGAAGATTACTAGGAATTAGGAGTAAGAGGATTTAGAATATTCAAAGAACATTAAGTCAAAATCACACAAATATTGATGATATGAAGCTACAGTGTGTCATTTTTATTATAAAATAAAATCATTTACCCAAAATGTTTCAAAACACAGAAAACCAAGACACTACATAAGTTGGGGAAATCTACTAACTATCATAAAACATCTATTGAGGGTTCATACACTGTCCAAGTGTCCCTACCATACATCCAAGGATCATCCTGCATAACTTGGTCCCCTTCTTAGCTCAAGTCCTTCAGTGCAGTGAAAGGAAACATGCCCCAGTGGTGACATGGAGAACCAAGTAAGAGGAAACCAAGACAGGAATACATTAAAAATCCAGTCGCTAGAAGACAGTAAATTATGAGATGATCTGCTGTCACAAGGATCCACTCCAACATGGTATAATATTAAAGCTCACTGCCCTGTTGTAACCATTACCCACCATTAAAACATTAGTAAGGACTTCGAAAGCATAAATAAAAATAAAAAAACCAAATTAGAAGGGATCCCAGGACTGTTAAATCTCCTTTCTTCAAAGCCATACATACAACTCCTTGATTGAAATGTAACTATCCAACTCACATCCCTGGTATTTAATTAAGGATGCATAAAAGATGCTTTAAAGGGAAAAAAGAAAAATTGCACTATCAGATGGGAGCTTTCCTTGGAGTCACGTTTTCTGGTCCTACATTTCTCCTCTCCAAGGGAATTTTCCTTACAAATTTGCAAACCCATCCACAGGCTAATGAAAGATGCAGGAAATATACAAAAGAAGGTAGGAAAAAATGCCAACAAACCATCATAACAAGGATAATCAAATCAGCGGTATATCAAACTTCCATCAAAAGTAGTTTTTCTTTTTATATTCTAAACCTTCATGCATTTCCCTGTAAAACAAATTAAGGCTTCTGTTTTTGGCCAAAATTCTAACGTTCATATAATTCAACAATCAAGATACCTTCAGTTCCATGCAATTAATAGAGTTCACAATTTAATATTTATATACCAGATTGCCTTTCAAAGATTCCTATTTCAAATTGAAAAAGAACCGATGCTATTGACAAGTAACAAGACTTACTTGGCAATTGCTTTTCTGGCTTTCCAGAATTGTTTTTGACCTATTATTGCAACAACATCATCAGGAGAAATTTTCAGGGTTGACAGATCTTCTACCCTGGAGATCTTCGAAATGTTGTCATTTTTGTTTAAATTTCCACTATGTATAGGACTGCCAGTCCCAGTATCATGATATTCAGTGCCACCGATAGCCTTGGATGGACTGGTTTGGTTTGCTATAGGGTCATTACTCTTGCCTATCTCCCTTGTAGATTCAATGGAAGCATCACGTTGTCCAGTTCCATTGGATTGAGACTCAGCTCGACAGTCTTGACGTAAGCACCCATCGCCTTGACGTGAGCTGCTAAGTTTGAACACAGCACGATCTTGAAACTGTTGACTTCGAATCACCTTGGCTTGTCTTACTGAGGTGTCAATACTTTCTCCATTTGATGTATCTCTGGCAGAAGTAAATGGCTGCTCCTTATTTGGACTTACTTGCGGAGGACCATCAATCTCATTTCTCACGTCTGTCCGCGGATTATTTAGATCCCTTTCCCGATTAATTCTCCCTGCTTTGAAAAAACCAAAATTCCTAGAGCCTGCAGAAGTGAGCTTTTTCCCATCAAAACTCTCGTGACTTTTATCATTAGATTGACCAATCTTTGAGCGAATATATACAGGAACCCTAAAGTCATCCTCATCAACCTTCTTTCTCTGTTCAAGTTGTGACAGAGAAGCATTCAAATTTTCCCCTTCTGATTGACGAGAAACATGTTTCTCAGCCTGACGAGTAAGTGTTTCAGGAGTTAAATGGCCAGGGAAGACATAATTTCTCTCATGGACAGCCCCCTGCAATATATAATTCAAACATTCAGGAAAAGAAAACAACAGCTATTTCCCAAACAACCGTAAAACTAGAACACACACACACACCCTAAGACCCTGTTAAGATAAACAGCTTATAGCATATGCGTTCAGCCGCTTATGAATAAACTATTTCTATAACGCAAGATAAAATGAAATCAAACTATTTTCATATAATCTATAAGTGGTTTTCATAAGCTATCGTGAAGAGCTTACGGAAATAAGCTGAAAATTAACAGCTTATGAAAATGTTCATAAGCTGTTTTCATAAGCTCTCCCAAACAGTGTCGCAAGTGTGCTTATGTCAGTTGATAAGCTCAAATAAGCCAATCCAAACAGACCCTAATAGCCAAATTAAACTACTTGAAATTTCTAATACTACAAGGAACTAAACAAAATAGTAATGATAATAATCAGGATAAACAAAACAACAGATTCTAAAAACTACCTGACTCGAAGACGACGGGGGAACTGTATTGGTAGAAGTATTTGGGTGGTGGGGTGCCAAGTTAAACCTTTGAGAAGGAATACTAAATTGTTCATAGAGAGCCATTTTATTCCTAGGAGGTGCTCTTGGCCCTCCCTTCTCTGTATCACCAACATGTAACCTAGGGAATAATGGCCCCATCACCTTCTCATCATCATTTCCTCTCTTCATCCTTAATCTTCCTAATACAGCTAAGGATCAATCGTCTAACTAATCAACCAAATCAATAATTACACTCACAGAACAAAATTAGTTTATAATCGTCAACTCCAAAAAAAAAAAAAAAAAAGTGATTATAGCATATACAAAGAACTATACTAATCACTAATTAACACACCCAATTCACAAAATCTAAACTTTTCCCAACTGGGTATCAGAAAAACATAAAATTCACACTTGATCTTGCTTACAGTTTGTAGTATTAATTTTTTTTTTTATCAAAAACAAAAAAAAAAATCGATGGAGGAAATTGGTTTAAACAAATAACCTAGAAATTCGGAGCAAAAAAGGGTTTATGATGGGAAGGAAATCAAATTGTAATAGAAAGAAAAGAGAAAAATTAGGGATTAGAGAGAAAGGGTGTTTAGGGATTCTTTGTTCAGAAGAAAATATCGTCAGAGAGAAAAGGGTAAGAGAAAAGTGCAATCTTGTGGGGTCCATTTTGATAGAACTAGAACTTCTTTTATTGCAACTAAATTGTTTTTTTAACTGGATTTTCTTGTCCTAATCTACTCTTTTGCCTTTTTGTTTCAGATAATTGCACTTTGTTTATCATTAATGGTACTTGCAATCACGGTGCTTAATGCTTATTTTATTTTATAGTATTATTTTTTGAAAGATTTTATTTTATACTAATATAAATCAGCACTTTTAAATTTCTTTTTACTATAATATTCTGATCCTATGAATGATTATCCAACAATTACGGTTACAGCTAAGAAAATTTCCCATTTTTCTATTCAAGAGCTAGGCCAAAATTTAACATCACAACAACACAGCACTCATTTATTTTGAATAAATATCTAATTTCATCTCTAAAATTATAGGATGAATCATTTTGTCTTTTCTTTTTTTATAGATTAACTGACCTATAAAATTGTGAGTTTAATTCGTGTTGATAATATGAAGAACTTTTATTATGAGTGATTTATGAGTACATTGTTAGCATTGGTTGAGTTTTAAAATCTACTTTAATCTTAATGAACTTTGGAAGTCTAATCAACTATATTTTATATTAAAAAATGAATAAAATTTGTTCACCACTTCAATCCTTCATATTATTAATTTTCTAAAATCATCGCCAAGATTATAAAATATTGATTTGTTTGTTTATATGTTGACTTTGTTAACAAAAAAATACACATCTTACCTAAAAAACAAATACATCTATGAAATTAATAACTTCAAAAATTAACCTCTCATATTACTAATTTAATATTGTTATAGTTTGTCAAAAACGAAACAAGAAAATAATTTATAAAATTAATGATTATTTGAGAATATTGTTAATGTGAGCAATGGCGGAGCCAGAAAAAAGTTTCAAGTGAGCCGTTAAAATAAACAATAAAGTATAATATTTTTTTTGATGAATCTTTTATAGATTTATTTTAGTTGTCTTCAACAAGAAATGCAATATAGTTAACTCATATAGTCCTAATAATACGAAAACATATTTTATCCTTAATATAAGTAATTGGCATAAATGTATGAAAGCTCGTTTTTTAAATTTTATAAATACTAAATTAATTGGCCACTTTGCTTTTACTTTCTTATAACACTTCATCATGTTCAAATAAGTGGAAAACAAAAAAGAAAGGGAAAAACAACAAGAGTTGGCTGAAACATTTATTTTATGTTCTATCCTTAATTATATTCTCATTTTGCTTCATTACCAAAGGTTAAGAAATTAGTTTACACTTTGCGGTTAAGGCAAGTGGAAATAGATTAATCAAATTAGAAATGGTAATGAAGGATGTTTGAAGCAATGGTGATGTTGGCGAAAAACCAAATCAACAAAGACATAGACATACAACAACAAAACACCTATCAATTCAAAAGTCAGCAAGAGACAAGAAATTGACTTTTAAATTCGAAGTGAAAAATTGAGACATGGAGTGAGAGAGAGACTATGAAGTGGGCTTTCACCCCAGCTATGGCAACGCCGATTGGGTAGATTGAAAGCAGAACGGACAGCGACAGTAAAAGAGCTGAAGATGGAGGTTGAAGTTGGAAATTGCGTGTGTTAGAGGAGTCTAAGGGAAGGAAATGTCGTGCTTGAGTAGTGGAGAGGGTGGGCCGTTTTCTATTTTTCTTTAATAACAAGGGGTGTTTTAGTAATTTCCTTATAAAAATTATTTTGTTTTTGGGTGGGTGGGTCGTGGCCTACCTTGGCCCATACAAAACTCCGCCACTGAATGTGAGGACCTTTTCGACGAGTGATTTATTAGTATCTTTTTTTTAAGGATCTATTAGCATTTTTGTAAGTGTTATTTGAGTCTTGAGTCATGTTCTAACTCTACAAAGCTTATGGAGTCCAACTTATCTAAACTTTTGTAGGTGGTCTTGGATGGATAAGTTCTGATACAATATTAAATTTTGTATATTAAATCTAACGAATCCTTGCAAATATCAACTTGCAAATGAATGTTATTCTTTATAAATGTTAAATATGCCCTATCTCTATTTTAGGTAGGACTTGTAGAGAAGCAAATCATTGTGTGTTCAAACCTCGTGCTCTAGAATGTTAAATGTCCCTATTATCCTTGAAAGTAAAGTCTAAAATAATATTTTAATTTTTTAATACATGCACATATAACAATTGAATTTTAAAGCCAACAATTGAATTTTTTGTTAAAGTTTAGATGAGCATGACCTCGGGTTCAGCAACATTAAGTAAATTTTCAGATATGTTTACAGAGATATTTATAGATTTTTTTATTAAGGAATTAAACTATCTCATTGAAATTGACAATTGAGATAAACAAACATGAGACTTTAAAAAGAATGTGTTTGTTGGTTTCATGACAACATTACTATATCTACCTAAGTGAGCCCTATCAAAGATATTCTTAAATTTGCATCGGAAGTTAAACTCACGATGCATGTCACTAAAATCTTTTTAAATGAACCTATGATTTATGAATTGCTTTTACTCGAAGTGTCAGAGGAAAAATCATTTGCTTTTAGTTTAAAATTAATTTGACTTGGACCGAGTTTGTTACTAATGCAGTAAAGTGCCCTAAAAAAACTAATGCAGTAAAGTGCCCTAAAAAAACTAATGCAGTATCCTTAAAAAAAAAAACTAATGCAGTAAAGTGTTTTTTTAACTGAAAAATTGTATGCGCAATTTTTTTATTTTATCAGAAAAAATATAATTGAGTTGTCCAGTATTATGTAACTCACGTGTTAGGCTGTGATTGCTGTGTGTCATTCTCGGTGTTTCCTTTTAGTTCCAAAAACACCAAAGGAGATATTAAAATGATAGAATGTGAAAAGCACCATATAAAGCAGATTCGATGAAATCGTCACTCAGATTTTGTAATCTGTTTTGTGCCACAAAAATAGTGGCAAAAGGAACCATGAACCGGCAATGAAATTTTCTTTTATCGATCAATAATGCCATTGCAATTGGACTAACCAAAGTCTCTCATCTCTTCCCATTGGTTGGAAATTTAATCCTGTCTTTCCAGACTTGAGTCAACGACAGTCACACACTGTATTAACTGTAACGGATTTGCTTTATAAATCTACTCATCCCTCGGTTTTAAAATGTGTCCTTGTTTAAGGTTTTACATACAAATTAAGAAATGTAATAATATTGTAAAAAGACATGACAATTTTACTAACCTAACATTATTTACTATTTGTGTAAGTTTTTGAAAGTAGTATACACTCAATTAATTAGAGGATACAATTGAAAGTAAAATAATAATTCTACATTAAAAAGTGCAAGTGACATTCATTTTAAAACATTTTTTTTTTGCTAATACGACAGTCACTTTAAAATGTAGGGAATATCTATTATGAATGACATTGACATATGATGCAAGGAATTTTAAATGCATTATCCCCCTTCCATAAAAATAAGGAGGTTTTTTCTTTCTTTCTAATCATACAACATCAACGATAAACATTATCTTACAAAGTGAGGCTAGCTGCAAATATCAAATTACACCATAATATTTTATTATCACACTATTTCGTATTTGGTTATCGAGATTTAACAAAGTTCAACGTTGATTTTCTATGTCAAATACAACCCTCTCTTTTATTCATGTTTGGGATCGACTTTGACAAAAAAAATTCTAATTATAAAAAATATTGAATTTATTAAATAAAATTGGTTTTTTCCTAAGTTCTTTTAATTATTAAGGGGTAATTTAGCAACCAACACCTACTTGATTTTGATTAAACACACATTTTTTACTATTTTAAACTAGTAGAAAATTAATTTTGATTTTTTTCATTTAATTATTTTATTTATAATTTATATATATCTTTTATTGCTCCGGAAGTTCGTAACTGGAGGTCTAGAACAATCTTGTTCTTCATTGCAAGTTTCAATTAGTTCCTTTCTATCAGCTGGGAATGCAAACTGAAGGTATCAACTAGTTATTTATCTTATTCTTCTTTTTAGTTTTTGTTTGAGAGGACTAGCTATTTCTCTTTATTACTAACGTTTGTAAATATAGGTAACGCAATGCTTGCAAAATTATGAAAACTTTCAGCTATATTGAAATCGGAATATCGGATCATGCTCAAGTGCCAACTCTCTTTAGTGTGTAGAGGTGAAAATTGAAAAGGAAAAATAGACTAGTCACTGGTGTGTGGCAATGGTGAGGTTGGAAGAAGGTTGACATGATTCACACGAACAGATCTTAATTTGAAGGGGACAACATTGTCATTAAAGCAAGGAAGTTTCTAATAGAATAGAATAGTAGAAAAATAATTAAGGAAAATTCTATGGTGAAGTCGTGAAAATGAGTTTTCTGATGAAGTTAACACTATAATATCAAAAGTGTAGTGAGTAACACTCCACTGTTTGTACAGTGAGATCAAAAGTTCAATACTCTCTACATATGCTATGCTATGCTTCGGTCAACAACCACTCCCCTTTCTCTCTCAAATTTTTATATACATTCTCCTTACTTATCTCAACTTCCTCCGCCTTTAAATTCTTACTCCAAACACACATACCTCACACCTACAATAATTCACACGTCCAAACACTGCGCTCTTCTAAGTTCGCAACAAAAATATAATAAATTCTTTCAAGAACAATTAAAGAAACCTCACACCAGTTCTTCATAATTATCAAAGCTCTCTCATTATAGTATTCATGATGGACCTGATAACAGTGGCAGAATTGGCGGTGGGAGATAGCTTTTGCATTGGAGGTAATGATGAAACATTATTCAACCTTGAATACAATGCAAAACCATGTTATAAGTGGAAGCCAACACCATAAACTCATGCTCCAACATTGAAACACTGAAAACAAAAGAGTTAACTCACGGAACGTGAATGAAGTCAAGCTGGGGCATTTTTGGAAGTTCAGTTGGGCGTGAGCAAAATTTGTTAAAGAAGAGCAGAATTCAAAACATTTTCATGAAGCCAACATAATCAGTGTATTTGGTACGGTGCGATCGAGTGGTCTACCAAGTGTATTTGGTACACTGCGACCGAGTGTTCTACCAAGTGTTACTACAAACTTCTATCTATTATAGATCAACTACGAGACTAAATATTCATTTTTTGAAGTAGACATACTAACTTATCGAAACTTATAACGGAAAAATTGAATATAAAATATTGAGAGGCATATACTTTAAGGTCTCATTTCAACCACCCAACTCAGGTGGTTTATGAGGAAAAATACTTAGTTAAGCACAACCTCAAATAAAAAGTATATGATAAAATTTAAGAGAGAAATAATTTATTCACATCACTTAATATCATTTCTCTTTTAAATTTTATCAATCATGTACATGTGTCCAAATAAATTTTATTTAGGGTTGCGTCTATGCAAGACTTGCTCATATATGAGACACATATTCATTTGGGTGCTTAGGTCCCAACTTATAGCTCTTTGTCCTTCTCTAAGGATGTATTATGCGGAGATTGAACTTTAATCATTCACCACAAAATCAAAGTTGTTTAACCCGATTGGACGCATCCATTTAGTCTTTATCCTATAATATATTATTATGGGATTGATTATATTGTATATAATTAAAATATAAAAATGCATTGGATTCAACGTTACTGAGAGGACGTGGATTTCTCTTTATATGTTTTGGATGCCATCCCAGTTTGTATTAGTTTATTACTTCTCCATCATGACCTAAAGGCAACAATGGTCCTCTAGTGTCGTATGCCTTAGTTTTGTTTCTTATTTTCGTTCTACTAAAAAAATGCATTATATTCATTTCTGAAAGAAAAAGAATGCATAAATACATATACATCATTCTTCAAGTTCTTCTGGTGACCCATAGACATAATAAAAACAGAAAATGGAGACAAGAATTCAAAGTTAATGGAAGAAAACAAAACAAAATCAAATACTACCCAATCTTCAACAAATCCTTAATACAAGAAGAAAACTAAATGTCAGAAAAGGAGTTAAGGAAACAGATCTAGAGACACCAAAAGTCTCATCTCATACCATACTCCTCAACAATGCACAGAGAGCTGTTTTATTTCTTTTTGTACCATTCAACTATACAAAGTAAAATCATACTCTTCCATTCCAGAATCAGTTAACAAGTTCCGCAACCCATCCAATATCAGGAATAGGGACCGAAGCAACACCGTCGTTTGAGTTCAATCTACCAAATTTCGCATAGATTTTTGCTCTAAGATCTCTTCCTGATTCCACCCTCTCCATAGCAACCCCTTCATAGTTTGATGGAAGACTCAAAAAACCACCTCGTGGAGAACCAAACACAGAACCCATCTCAGATACCGGACTCCATTCATCAACCCTAACACTCCTCATGAAGCCAACTAATTCCCTCACGTTCACAGGAGGGACACCGTATCGATGTTTCCTCGGAGAAGAATCAAGAACTGAAGTAGGAGATGAAACAAATGATTCTGGTGAAACGTTATTTGAGACACGGAGTTGATCAATGGTGTGAGCAAAGAAGCAAACTCGTCGCCGGCAAAGGGTTCCGTCGTTACAAAGCTGAGTTCTGTAACGAGAAGGATGAAGCCAGCATTCAAAAACACCATGAGCAAAGTGGCAAGAATCACCTTTGGTGCAGTTTCCTAATTTGCGAAACTCCGGGCAAGGATTGCCGGAGTAGTTGTATTTTTTAGGGTCTCTCCGGCGAGCTTTTTCGCCGGGATGAGAGTATGGACAATCCGTCCAGTCATGAGATCTACCACGTTGGCATTTTCGAACTTTGAATTCGAACATTCGGAATTGGTCTGTTGAGAAAACATGGATTGGTAAGTCGAAATCTTCGGTCATGCATGAAGTGTGCGTGTCTATGTCGTTTGAAATGAAATGGTTGAAGAATGGTACTTCCTCGTATTGTGTTGTGTTCCATTCAGGGATTTTAAGGTTTGGAATCTTGATCATGGTTTCGGAAGGATTAAGGAATGGTGTATGAGTGAGTGAGTGAGTGAGTGAGAGGAGTAATTGATTGTTGTGCGACTCGTGTAGCTATATATAGAAAGAAATGAATATCAAATGCTATGTGCTTATGTATGTGGTTTGTTTAACTGTGGTTGAGTGAGTCTACTTGGTTTGCTTATAATGGTTATTGGCTTCTACCTTAAGACACGTGCTTGGCCATATTGCATATTTTTAGAGGATTTGGAGTTTTAACTAAAAATGCAAATGCCAACTTATTAATATGCCTATCTTGTAAACTTCTCCTAAAAATCTAATTTCTCGACTTGTTTTGATGGAATTGATAAACCACCCTCCATTTTGTCTTCATTTTAATTCAATATAAGTTTAATTTAAATCTATCTCTCCCATGTTAAGAAGTGGTATACTTTTCCTCAAACAGATAATTATGTAGTTTAGACAATCTAAATTATACTAAAATATAAGACGGAAATAGTACCTTTCTAGCAATTAATGCTAATTTGTCGTCTACGGTTCATCTATTATATACAGCCATGCTCCCCTCTTAGCCATCTTTGTTGCTCATTACTTCAATTTCAAACAACCAAATTTTACGAAGGGTCCCCCGTACCAATGGTGCAACCCTTGACCACATCATGTCATTTTCCATCTCTTAAGATTTTCACATAAGTGGATATTATCCACATTATTTTATTGTGTGAATATCATATACTAAAGAAACGGGCCTACTACCAGCTACAAGTTGCAGCAAATGAATAATTAAATATAGTAAGATTCTTAGTGGAACAAAATATTGAGGATAAGGTCGGCCTTGTCAGCTTCGCCATCCGTGTCATATGTTTAATCTGGTTTTGGATAAACCCTTGTGCGTTATTATTAATACAAGCAATTTGTGTTGGAGATAAGTTTTCCATAATATTCTATTAATTCTTCATTATCCCTAAGTTAACTAGATCTTGGACACGAAATAATTATAGTTTAAGAGTAATATATTTCCTTTAAATTAAGGAATCTCGTGTAGACTAATATTTAAAGATGATTGCGATCGATTTCAAAGATTGAAACCTTTCAAACTATACTTTTGTTATTATCAAAATTATTTTCAAGCTTACAAAGGACCTATAGTTTCCCTTAAAAGAATGAGGAAAAGAAAATTAATATTAATAATATGGGAACTATGGAAATAAAGAAACACCATGATATTCATGAAGGTGAGAAAAACCACAAGAAGGGGGGTTGAATTGTGTTTTTAAAAACTTCTTTCTTAGGTTCTGAAAAACTGTTCCCAGATTCAGAGTCTGAAGTAGTTCAGAGTCTTCGTGTAGCGGATAATAGTAAGAGAATAGAGAAAGAAAGAACACAAGCAATTATACAGGTTCCTTCCACAAACCGGAAGTAGTCCTGTCCCCCTTGCACTTCCAAGGAGAGTTCCACTAAAATGTAATGTCGG
>Ga0315914_1002066_pt1 | contig 30668 bp, 15 predicted proteins | sample MpolenodulesMG_FD_203920 | JGI IMG/M metagenome (GOLD analysis project Ga0315914, IMG submission 203920) | Medicago polymorpha root nodule microbial communities from Los Angeles, California, United States - elongated nodules | ecosystem: Host-associated > Plants > Roots > Nodule | place: USA...
TAGAAGTATTCAAGAAATTATGGATAACTTGGTTCGCAATGGTTAAATAATTAAATGGTCTCCTTAAATGTATCAACAGTTGATTTTAGTCCTCCTGAAATATTTCTTAGGCTTTTGGTCCCTTCAAAAGCCTAGAAGTAGATGCTAAAGGTGTTGCAGTGTAATTTGATAATTTATTAATCTTCATTGTTGTGGCTAACTAAAGAGTCTAGATTCTGCAGCTTTATCTTGTTTTGTCACTACAAGAGTTTATTTGATTTGGCACATACTAAAGTGAAGAAGTAAGGAGTAGGGAAAGAGAGAATATAAGTTAAGAACAATCTTTCACTTAATATTCCAAAAACTTAATTATGGTGAAAGAAAGGAAGTTGATTCATCTATACTTTATTCCTTTCTACTTATTATATTTAGGACTGTCACACTCCATTTGAAAATAGAATTCACCAATCACCATCTCTTCTCTATCTCAATCCTCGAGTTTTTCGTTTACGCTTTTTTTGTTGTTCCTTACAATGACTAGCATTGGTAAATTGGGTGCTATGCAACAACTGATGAAAGGTGGAAAAATGATGCCTGCAAATGTAATATCTGATGATACCATTTTGGTGAAGAAAATAGTTGCAGATCATAATCCTGAGGGACTTGATTATGATGTCAAACCACTTCTACATATTGTTGAAGATATTCTAAGACGTTCTACCCTCAGCAGTTCTGAACATGCTTCGATGGTATGATTCTAACGGCTAAAATATATTGTTACTTCAATTTCCAAGTAAATATTGTTCGCTATATATTGAGTAAATAAGCATTTCGATTCTCAAAATTGTAAGGGTAGAACAGTCTAGTCCTCGAATTTACAAAATACGTGTTTCTTGCTGCATTAAGACAAACATATATTTGATTTTTTTTCTTCTGCTACCATATTAACAGATGTTCGATTTAATGGACTAAATATTTACTTCACATATTTGAGGGTCTAAATTTCTGATATACTCCTATTTAATACATATGCTGATTTGGCTGTGATTTTCGTATATCATGTTATTAATGTATTGTTTCTTTCAGGGTGAACTATCACATGTTGATCAACTTGAAGACAGAACTCACCTTCCTTCCTACACAAGCATGTTGGAGGCCTTGTCTGTTAAGATTGATCGGATTTCTTGTGAGGTGATAAAAAATTACCTAAACAACATTCTCGGTTTAATTACTGAATCAATGTGATAAAATTGATAACATACATTAAAGTGCCATAAACTGTGAGTGTACGATCGTCTCTGATAAGATTAGACTCTTTCTACTGAGCCGACACATCATGAACGATAACATAACTTGCTATAACTATAAAACAAAAATATAAAGCTATTTTTATATACCATCTGCATGCATGTTTTCCCATCAATATAACAAACTAATCGTAAATTTCAGATTTCCTACAAGATTCTTTCTGGTGTAGATGCACACTCTACAACAGTAGCAATATTTGAGATGCTTACAATCTACAAGTGGGATGTTAAGTTGGTCCTAGCCTTAGCAGCATTTGCTTTAAACTATGGCGAATTCTGGCTTCTTGCTCATATTCACGATACAAACCAACTCGCAAAATCGATGGCAATTCTTAAGCAGTTACCTGGGATCATGGAGCATTCGAGCTCACTAAAGCCACGTTTTGATACGCTTAATGATCTAGTGAATGTCATATTGGAAGTGACCAAATGTGTCATTGAGTTCAACGATCTTCCAACTCAATACATTAGACAAGATGTATCAGCCTACAACACTGTCTCAAATCATATCCCAGTTGCTGCATACTGGTCTATTAGAAGTATCGTGGCTTGTGCAGCTCAGATTACAAGCCTCACTACACTTGGCTATGAGTACGTTTTATTTCTCGAGATCTTTAAGTTTGTTAACTCATCTTTAGACTAAAGCACTGTTTGGCAAGGCTGAACCGTTAGCGTAGAGCAGACATCTTATAGCGTATAAGCTCATATAATCAAAGTAGAACTATTTGATAACAATTTTCTCTTAACAGCTTATAGCTTTTTTTCACAAACGTATACCGTTTCTGAGATACTACTTCGAGTAGAAATTGAGATTCTATGTTAAATAAAGATAATCTTTTATGTCATTTAATATTTAGGCTAAAATATGGTTTTGGTCTCTGCAAATATGCCTCGTTTTGGTTTTAGTCCCTGTAAAAAAATTTTGTTGTTTTTGGTCCCTGTTAAATATTTTACTTTTGAAAATAGTCCCTCCAGGGACTATTTTTCTAATAAATGGGTTCAGTCATCATGTGCCACGTGTACAAATCATCACAAAAATGGGGCCAGGGACCAAAACCAAAACGAGACATATTTACAGGGACCAAAAACAAAACAAAAAAATTACAGGGACTAAAACCAAAATGAGGCATATTTGCAGGGATCAAAACCATATTTTAGCCTAATATTTATGAGTTAGTTCAACACTGAATTTAGTAAACACTTCGAATTCAATATGCTTGCTTATCTGCTGTCAATTATAAGTTTGTCTGCTATCCGCTACACTTTACCAAACAGAGACCAAAAGAAGGGAATTTAAATATTCTTCGCACATGAACAAAGTTTCAGAGTAGCATTCATTACACTTAGCTGCTAAATAGCATAGTTTAGTATGAAAGACATATTATATATATATATATATATATATATATATAAATATTATCAAATTGTTTCAGAATCTTCACCTCCAATGATGCTTGGGAGCTTTCAACATTGGCTTTCAAGCTTAGAAGTATAGTGGATCATCTCAGAAAGCAACTGGATATCTGCAAAATACATGTTGGTAGGCCACTTAAATATTATATTTGATGGAACCATACATCTGCACACACGTGCACACAAAAATACTCTTAAACAACGACAATGGCAGGTCTATTGATCTTGTGCATAGCAGAATATGAACACACCGCTATATTCCGCGATTTGCGCTTTACAACACTGATTTTATACATCGATGGTCAACATAATATTAGCTAATAGTCAATCTTGGTTATTGTCTATCCATATTCCATCCATCCATCCATAAATATATCAATCTATCTGGTTTGATTCTTTTGGATATGATGTGCATCTAAGCATTGGCCTAATTTAAGATGGCCATTGAATGCAGAGGAAGCAATGGATACTGAAGCTTATGGAATGCTACGGGAATTATTTTTGACACCGCACACTGACAACATGAAGATCATCAAGGCTTTGATTTATTCACATGACGACATTTTGCCTCTATACGACGGTGTTTCAAAGAAAAGGGTTTGATTTTCTAACTCCAATAACATTTCTAAATACTAATACGAGAAGCTAATTATACTAATTAATACTGTTATGATTAATTCAAACAAACAGGCGAGCCTTGAGGCACTCAGAAGGAAGAATGTGTTACTTCTATTTTCAGGCCTGGAGTTCTCAACCGACGAGCTTCTAATACTTGAACAGATCTATAACGAATCAAAGGCGCACGCACCAAGACAAGACAATAGATATGAACTAGTTTGGATCCCAATAGTGGACCAAACATCTGAATGGACAGACCAAAAGCAAATGCAATTTGAGAATCTGAGAGAAAGTATGCCATGGTTTTCGGTGTATCATCCTTCATTGATAAGCAAGGCAGTTGTTTGGTTCATACAGAGTGAATGGAAATACAAGAATAAGCCAATTCTTGTTGTTTTGGATCCTCAAGGGAGGGTTGCTTGCCCTAATGCTATTCACATGATGTGGATTTGGGGAAGTGCTGCTTTTCCTTTTACAAGTTTTAAAGAAGAAACTCTTTGGAAGGATGAGACTTGGAGACTTGAATTGCTAGTGGATGGCATTGACTCTGAAATATTGAACTGGGTAAGCTTACACTAGCTATAAAAAAAATGTCTTTTTATTGCACACTCATGCTACTAATAATATAACTTCAACCCATAACCACATTGCTGCATTCATAGGACACAGATTTTTCTCTTATTTTTTGGCTTAACCTAGTTCTCAGGAAACTCTGGTAATCCAAAATTCGGCCAGGAGGTATAAATACAACAGAACAAGATGCAATAATAAAATTTTGAATATGCTGAAAACTTGTCATCTAAGAAAACTCATGCGAACATGTTGCCTTTAGTTGTGTCGGCACACTTCAGTCTTATTAGGTTTAGCAACATTTACTGAACCAACAAGGGATTTAAATTTACAGCACTACAAAATTATTCAGTCATTACAGTCAAATAAATTACAGCTATTAGGTGAAGATCATACTTGTCACATTCCGGTTTTGTCTCAAAACAGATTTCTTGAGGTCGAAAATGTGAGTCATCTGATTTTCATTCGACGAGTCTGGACTCAGGGACTCGGATTCCTTACAATCACACAATCTTAGTCATCAATCTTAGTCGGACATTTATATTCTGACTTTGCAAAACAGTACAAAACACAACTTGGGAACATGGATGATCAGATCTGCAACTTTGTGATTGTCAGTCAATCTATTTCCCTATTAGGTACACTATATTTAATATAATTAATATTTAAATTGCTGATTCGACAGATTAAGGAAGGAAAGTACATTTTCTTGTACGGAGGAGACGACCCTGAATGGATAAAGAGATTTGTGAAAGAAGCGCGAAAAGTAGCACAGGCGACACATACACCACTAGAGATGGTATACGTAGGAAAAAGTAACAAGCGCGATCAAGTACAAAAAGTATGCGACACTATAATCCGCGAAAAGCTCTATACTCACAGCTGGTCAGAACAAAGCATGATATGGTTCTTCTGGACACGTCTCCAAAGCATGCTCTTCTCCAAAATCCAACTGAAACAAGTCGATGACAACGACCTTGTGATGCAAGAAATCAAAAAACTTCTTAGCTACGACAAACAAGGCGGATGGATTGTTCTAGCAAAAGGGTCACAAATTGTGGTCAATGGACATGCTTCAACTGGTTTACAATCATTGATTGAGTATGATCTCATGTGGAAAGAACATGCTGAACGAGACGGTTTCGAAACAGCTTTTAAAGAACATTATGGGAAGCTTCATGCAGTTGATAACCCTTGTTGTAGATTTGAGTTCTCACATTCAATGGGAAGGATACCTGATAGACTCACATGCCCCGAGTGTCGCCGGAATATGCATGTTCTTACCACTTTTCAGTGCTGCCATGATGATAATGTTGAAGAGGACTTTTTCGTTAGTAGTGTTACTCCTCCTAACACTAATTAATTGATCTTTTGTTGTTTTTTTCATTATTTTGGTTTTGTTGATTATGGCTCTATGCAGTTTATTGCATAGCCCTAAATGTTTGTTTGTTTGTTTTTTTTAATCATGAATCAATGTAATAAACTGTCCAAGGGTCTTGTTGTATAAACTGGAGTACATTGGATGATCAATAAAATTCGTTGATTCAGAACAAAATATATACTAGAATAATACTCCAAAGGTATTATATCATGTCTCTCTTTCTAAATGTGCACACTTCTTAAAAAATAAAAATAAGACTCACATAAAATGAACTTTTAGTCCTTCATTTTTAAAATCGATTTTTTGGTCCCCACTAAGCAACTCATGGGATTTTTTAGGTCCTCCTCCACCATTTTTAATAATGTGTCTCATAGGTGGCATCAGTGACTTGGATAAAATGGCTTCCATTTCAGCAATTTATTTCATGCATTTATGCTTAAATAGTTAAATAGTATTATTTATTATGTTAAATATTTAAGAAAAAAACTAATAATCTTTTATAAAAGGTTAAAATGCACTTTTGCCCCACCAACGTTCACAATCAAACGATTTTTGTCACCTTATTTTAAATGGTTAAATATGTTTTTGATTCCTATAAAATTGGGAACTTCTACGTTTAGTCTTTACTTACTTTTAATAGCTTTTTTAGTCCCTACAAAAAAAAAATTACTTATAATTTTAGTCCCTGCTAAAACAAAGTTTGTTTAATTATCCTTAAACTCTTAAGTTTTTTAACAATTTTTTTGAGACAAGTTTAGAACACAGTGAAAGGTTTATTTACTAAAATTTAGAATTTTCAAACATGAAACGAATTAAATATGAATTTTTTAAAACGACAAAAATTAAAGATAAAAAGTAACAAAATCTTGATGTAGAAATCAAATTTCGCGATAATTTTTTGCAGAGGAACTTTAAGTAATGTTCTAAACACGTCTGCAAAAAATTGTTCAAAAACTTAAGAGTTTAAACATAAATTAAACAAATTTAAATTGAGCAGGGACTAATACTCAGTGCAGAAATGAAAAATAGGGACTAAAAGAACTATTAAAATTAAGTAAGGATTAAACTTAAAAGGTCTCAATTTTATAGGGACTAAAAACATATTTAACCCTATTTTAAAATCTCACTTTTGGTCCTCCAACTTTCACCCCATTTGCAAAATTGTGGTCAAAGGCCATCCACAATGGTGGATGCGTCACCTATTTAGCACCATACTAAATAGGCACCCCCATTCTGGAGTATAATATTTTGGTGTCTATAGAGAATGATGGTTATGGAAGCACCCTCTCTCTCTTCACTTCTTGTAGACCCTATTTAATAAATCATAATGAAATAAATAAATTTTTGTCGAAATGTAATGATATATAATTATTTGTGGGATCTATTTAGTAATTTTTTTTGTGGTGCTGGGTTGGAGAAAATTGATGCTTTATAAATACTATTATAAAATGAGTGATATGAACAAAAGGGTCTCATTTAAGCACTTAAATCGGGCCGCTGATTTTGACTTTATCAAATCTGATGTAAGGTATTTTACTCAGAAAATAATTGACATATGGGCCGCTGATGTGGAATTTGATTAATAAAAATATGGAATCAGGTGATTGTTGTATAACAGGAGGATTCCAATAATGTTGAGAGATATGCATCTTCTTCCATCGTCAATCCAAATATCGTCTTTTTCTTCATTATTTATCATTTAACATATTTCGTCATCATTTTCCTTCATTCCCCTTGCTTCTCCATTAGTTTCACATTCATTTTTGTTCAATATTGTTGAAATTCACTGTTAGTATATTAGGTATTGAGTGTTAGTTTAGAGTGTAGTTGGATAGTGTAGAAGTCTTTAGTTGATAGTTGGAAATTGAAATATAGTAGTAACTAGTGTAAAGAGTTGGGGCAAGGATGATGCTCATCTTGATCTTTCTTTGAGAATTTTCTAGAAATTTATTTGTTTCTAGAATTTTCTCCACATTTTTTGTTTCCTCCAAATCCTTTATTTTAACGCTATAATTTGAGCTTTGATTGAAAGGCATTTTCAACTATGTCTTCATCATGCCTACTTAAACTTTGCTCATAAGCTTGTAGTGAGCTTACTAATTCTCTCACCGACTATGTCGACAAATCTTTGGTTTGCACAATCATAGTAACAGTTGCATCATGCTTACGAGGAATAGAAATTAGATTTTTTTTCTTTTGTCGAGAATATTATCCCACAATAAGCTCTCATTTGACTTACTAACTCTTTTATTTTGGTATAATAATTTTTGGGTCTTGTTAACCAGTATCTCTGAGGTACTTGCATAACCTTCAATATTTGTTTGTTTGTTTTTTTTATCATGAATCAATGCAATAAACTGTCCAAGGGTCTTGTTGTATAAACTAGAGTACATTGGATGATCAATAAAATTAGTTGATTCAGAGGAAAACATACTAGAATAATACTCCCTCAGTATTATATCATGTCTCTCTTTCTAAATGTGCACACTTCTTAAAAATTAAAACCAAGACTCACATAAAATGAACTTTTAGTCCCTCAATTCTAAAATCGATTTTTTGGTCCCTCTTAAGCAACTCATGTGATTTTTTAGGTCCTCCACCATTTTTAATAATGTGTCTCTTAGGTGGCATTAGTGACTTGGATAAAATTTCTTTCATTTCAGCAATTTATTTCATGCATTTATGCTTAAATAGTTAAATAATATTATTTATTATGTTTAATATTTAACAAAAAAACTCATAATCTTTTATAAAAGGTTAAAATGCACTTTTATCCCACCAACGTTCACAATCAAACAATTTTTGTCACCTTATTCTAAAATCTCACTTATGGTCCTCCAACTTTCACCCCCATTTGCAAAATTGTGGCCTCATTGATTTTGACTTTATCAAATCTAATGTAAAGCGTTTTACTCAGAAAATAACTATCATATGGGCCGCTGACATGGAATTTGTTTAATAAAAAAGGGAATCATGTGATGGTTGTATAACGAGAGGATTCCAAAACTGTTGAGAGATATTGTAACACCATAAACCCTTAAAATCATACAAAGTATTTAGATGTTGCTTCTTCTATAAGTACAAGTTATCCGGTCATAAAACCTCATTTCAACAAAGTTCGTCTATTTCCACAAAATCGACTATTTTCAATTTTACCAACCAAATTAGGGTTCCAAGTTCTCACATATCATTAAAAATATCCCTACATACCCCCAAACATCTTAGTTAATGAATTAAGGCATTTCGGTTTTACAAGGTTCAGTTACTTTCACAAAAACTCAAAGTTCGTCTCATTTTAACTTGTTTTCAAAACCAATTATATTCCTCATGAATACCTATGTTTAACTACTCCTAGAAGTCCAGTTATACATCAATACGTTAGGTTTGGATGTTTCGGATTCGTTGGCATACTTAATAGTACACGAAAACACAAGAAAATGGGGTTTTCAGAAACTGCAGGACTGGCACGGTCGTGTCATCTAACCATAAGGTTCAGACACGATCGTGTCACCTAGACACACGGTCATGTCACCTATGCAGGCCAGCAAAACGTGTTTCTGCATTTTCGCGTGTAAAATCTCGTTTTCAAATCCGATTTAGATTCCATTTTCACCAAGGCATCCCTAACACTTAGGCCATTCAAACTATACTTGAAAACTTGATATTTCAACTCAAAACAACTTAATCAAACTCACTTCAAAATGACTTATTTGCAAGAGTGCTTAAAAATGACTTTTACTCAAAAACCTGATTTTTCTCCCAAACCATTTCTAACCAAAACAAAGTGATTAAAAACAAAAATTTCATCATCCTAATTCATTATAACAACCTCATCAATTCATTCAAATTCATTAAAATCAAACTTCATCATTTTCCACTCATTTTCACAAAACTCATCAAAACAACAACTTGAATCACAACAACACAATTAGTGATACCCAAGGCATGAATTAGCATCAACAACATAACTCAAGAACAATTTAGACATAAATTCATGAGTTCATCAACAATCAACAACAACAACATCACTTTTCATCATTTTAAGCAATAATCACAAAAGGTCCATATCATCATACTTCAACAACAACAATCTTAATATCAATTTAACATACCCAAACTTATCATCAAATAATGAGCACAAAAATTGACATTCAAATTCACAAAAGTCATAATTCACAAATAATCACTTTTACCCATAATTGAAAATATGAAGGTTTAGTTTAATTGATGAAAGGAATATATCCCCTTTACCTTTAGCTTCAATGATCCTAGCTATGGCTTCAATTTAGTTTTAAAGTTAAATACGAAATCATAAATATTGAAAAGTAGTATCATCTGCCCCTATAGCTCAGTGGTAGAGCGTCAGTCTTGTAAACTGGAGGTCTGTAGTTCGATCCTGCATGGGGGCAGATTTCATTCAATTGAATTATTTTTATTTCTTTTTGAAGCTCTGGTCATTCAGCCTTCAAATACAGAGAGTACATTTTGAAACACACTCCAACGACTTCATGTCTACCCAGTCCCAATTCGTTTAAATAGAAGCACGTAAGATCTATCTCTTCTCTAACAACTATTCTTTGAAAGAGCTTTCGCACTTCAAATCAGATAGCGAACATAAAAGCTAGTTCCTCTTCCAATATATTGTAACACATCCGGTTCATAATATTTTTTTATTTTTTTTGGAGAATATAATTTTATTTTTTTTAACAATGCTCTTTTGGCCCTTATTTGCTCTTTATTCTTCAAAACAATCTTTTAGGAGTTTCTCTCAAAGGCATTCAAAACCCAGAAAATATCGTTTGAAAGATACTCTTGAATGGTTTGCATATTTGTGGGGGAGCAACTATGCCAATTGGTTTGCATATTTGTGGGCGGTCAAAAGAACAACCATCCTTTTTTTTAGTAATAGGATCCAATTAGTTTATCACTTTTTTTTTTTTTTTTTTATAGTTTTTGCAAAATTGTTTTTTTGTTGAATTAACATTGTTTATGCAAAATTGTTGTGGTGAATCCACGGTCATAGAGTAAGAGTTAGGGTCACTTGACAAATTCAATTACTCGGAATCTAATTGTTTTGAAATGCAAGATGGCTCTAAGCTAGTACTTAAATTTTTTTTAAGGTTAAATATGTTTTTATCCCTATAAATATATTAACTTTTCGTTTTATCCCCTCTAAAATTTTCCTTAAAGTTTTAGTACCTATATAATTTTCAATCACTATTTTTAGTCTCTATTTTAAAGTAAATTTTTGTATTTTTTAATGAAATTTTGCAGAAATGTATATAATATTGTAAAAATCACTCAAAAAAATTAGAATTTTTTAAGAAAACAGAAATTAAATATGAATTTTTAACAGTCAAAAATATAAAAATTCATAGTTAATTCATGTTTTGGTAAAAAATTCTATAATAAAAATTCTATTATAAATTTTTGTGCAAAATTTTGTTAAAAAATATGAATTCTACATATGAGTTTACTTTAAAGAAAGGACCAAAAGTGAAGATGAAAAAAATTTGGTGGACTAAAAGTTGAAGATAAATTTTAGAGGGACTAAAACAAAAAGTTGACATATTTATAGGGACCAAAAAACATATTTAACCCTTTTTTAAAACCAAAAAGAATATTTTATTATATTAAGGGTTAAATATGTTTTTGGTCCCTATAAATAAGATAATTTTTTGTTTTAGTCCCTTTAAAAATTTCTTCAGCTTTTGGTCCCTAAAATTTTTTCCATCTTTACTTTGGTCCCTAAAATTTTTTCCATCTTTACTTTGGTCCCTCCTTTAAAGTAAACTCATATGTAAAATTCATATTTTTAAATAAAATTTTGCAGAAAAATTTATAATATCATGAGAATCTCTCTCAAAAGAAATTAGAATTTTTTAACAAAACATGAATTTAATATGAATTTTTATATTTTTACGGTTAAAAATTCATATTTAATTTGTGTTTTGTTGAAAAATTCTAATTTTTTTTTTACAATATTCTACACATTTCTGCACAATTTCATTAAAAAATAAAAAAATTAACTTAAAAATAGGGACCAAAAGTAGTGATTGAAAATTGTATAGGGACTAAAAGTTGAAGAAAATATTTAGAGGGACTAAAACAAAAAGTTGGTATATTTATAAGGACCAAAAACATATTCAACGCTTGTATTAAATTAGTGGGTGTATCTTTGCATATCACACGGGAGATTTTGATAAATAATGGTATTAACTAAACATATACGACGTAAATAAAAAATTACTATCTAGTCCTATGATAATTTTCACACTTAAAAAATAATTGCTAATTTAATTTTCAATGCCATTTTATTTGCTTATTTTTAAACTGTATCCTTACGTGCATTATTTTTAAGTTATTATTCTACACTTTATATTTATGATGATGAAAATATACCAACTGGTAATAGGAATAATTGGATAAAATAATTATTTATTTATTTCATTTATCTAGAGAAATATATAATTTGAAGTTGCTTACTATTTGCAAAACTTTAGCCACAAAATTCAAACTCAATTTTGATACTTTGCAATTTCATTGTGAAAATATTTCAGTTTTCTTGGCATTATATGTCAATCAATTTGTCAATTCATATTATCGAGACAACTTGTATCTTGTAAATTCTTAGGACAATATCAAAGAGTCTTACATTGGATAAACTATAGTTTAAACAAGTGTTTATAAAATGATATTAGAGCTCCCTTCAATATATATTAGGCTACATGCTATTAGGTTTCCGTTATCAGACCACCCATTATTTATATCTACGCGTCAAGCACAATAGTGGTCTACGTGAGAGAGTGTGTTGAAGAGTGTCGTATCGGTTGATAAATGACATAAATAAGTGTTTATTATAAGTAGGGCATTTCTTCAATCATAAGTCGGTTTTGTAGGGTTTTGTGGCCAAAATTTCCTCCAAGTTCCATTTGACCACCTCCTATCAGGTTTTTGCTATCGTACCACCCAACATTTATATAAAATACGGCATGAACATGTATTTATATAAGAGGGGTCATTCTCAACTCACAAGCCGGTTGTATGGATTAGATTAGACCCAAATACAATTTTTAAGATTATTGGAAAAAAAATCCAAGTTCCACGCTTCTAAACATATGTTCATGTTATATTATATTGGCTTAATTACATGTTTGATCCCTTATGTTTATTTTAGTTTTCAAGTTGGTCCCTCATGTTTTAAAAGTTTGAAGTTGGTCCCTTACGTTTTAAAAGTTTCATGTTGGTTCAAAACGTTACTCACATTATAATAAGTTAGTCCCTTCCACGACATGATATTGAGTTTAATAAAACAAAAACACTAAAAAAATGTTTTAAAACTGATTTTCTAAATAAAATAAGTTTCATCGCCCATATTGTCAACCCGAATCTTTAAACATTAAATGGTTGAAGGGACCAACTTATTCCAACGTGAGTAACGTTTTGGACCAACTTGAAACTTTTAAAACGTAAGGGACCAACTTGAAACTTTTAAAACCTAAGGGGCCAACTTGAAAACTAAAATAAACATAAGGGATCAAACATGCAGTTAAGCCTATTATATTCAATATGAGTCTCTTTTAACACATACAAGTAAGTTTTTTTGGGGGTGATGGCATTTTGACTACTAGTGACTTCAAAAATCAAATGAAATCACCTGGTAGATTTAGATCTAGGCATGTTAATGGGGCAGAGTGGGGATGAGTTTTACCTTCTCTATTTTCATATCATACTCTCATATATTTACCCGTTACCCTACTCATACCCAGCGGGGGATGAGAAATAGAAACTCATCCCCGTCTCCGACGGGTTGGGGTATCCCCGCCCCATCCTCATCCACGCAGTGGATAATTTTTTTTTAAATAAAAATAAAAGTATGTTTTAACCCCGAACACAATGTTGTAATGCATTATCCAGCAAAGAGATGATGGCGATCGATGACTATGGTGACAGAGAATAGCGAGGTCGAGATGTGAGATATGGAAGGAGAAAAGAGAGAAGTATGTTAAGTGAGTGTCACTGCATGAGTGAAATGATGTAGGGTTTTGGTATCTATTTATATAAAAGGGGTAATAAATTGATTTTCTACATTTGGGCGGGTTTGGGTATGAGTTTTGGTGGGTACCTATATCCCCGTTACCCGTCCCGTACCCGTATATTGAAATCGAAGAAAACTCAAACTCACACCTAAACCCAGTCAAAGCGGGTAAAACCTGCCAAATTAGGTTTGCTTCGTGCGGATACCCATGGTATGTGTTTTGTTGCAATGCCTATTTAGATTTATTAGTGTTGGATATCTCGTATGAAATTTGTAAGTGTTTAGTAATGAAATTAGATATCTTGTTTTGAAATAGTTCTGTATTAAAGTAAATTATGAAGTTTGTTTTATGATATGTAAACTAATGCAGTTAAAGGAAGGTAGATGTGAAAAGGATAACATAAGAAACTAAATTTATTTTTCTTCTTGGTGACTACTAGTACTAACTTTGCTGTTGAATCTCAAGCTGTTTTTTTGCATTTAATGTAAAATAAATCTTATCTTTTTTTCTCCAACAAAGGTAACAAAATTGTCTTCTAGTCTAAGCTAAGGCAAAAGCATGTGACTTTGCTATAACTTGCCTTCAAGTTCTTGAACTTTCCTCAACAACACAAGTACGAGGTCTTTTATATCAGAACTGCCGACTCTATAATATGGAAGTTTTAATTTAACAAAACGAAATATGTAATTATGTATGTAAATAAATATAAATTATTAAAGTGTTAAATTAACTTGTGCTCAATGATGACAGAATAAAGTGCTAAAATTTTAAGACTATTTATTATGTATGTTTCGTCCAATATGTTTAATTCTAGGTATAAAAAAAGGAACCATTAAGATGTTATGACCTATTACTGAACAAACAAAGTTAATTATTTGTGTTAATAGGTCTATCAGTTTATAATAGAATGAATTAACCTTGTTCGAGTTAATTCTATTTGACATTGAGTCTTCTAATTGTTTTTTAGTGCATTCTTACTTTCTCTCTCAATAATTTTCGAGTGTTTCCATAAGATGCTTCTGGAGCATTATGTATTTCGTATTCCATAGTTATTTTGGTATTTGGTATTTTCCTTAACTTCAATTGTTAAGAGTCTTACATTGGTTATGTTTATATGTGGAGGTAATCCTCGCTTCACAAACCGGTTTTGTGAGATTCTGTTAAGCTCAACCACAATTTCTAAGAATAGTCATTTTCATTAGATCCATAAGATCTATCTTCTCTTTTACATGTCATTAATTAATTTCAAGAGGTGATAATCTGAATGATGTATTTAATAATTTGATCCAATTCATGATTTGTCTGATTATAACAGCTGGGGTATCCTAGTTCTTGATAAAGGGGACACCATCTCTTATGATTGACAAACAAGTCAATAGAATTTTCTTGGACCTTATCTTCATCATTCTAACATAAATTTTTGGTTAAGGCACTGAAGTCTTTCCCTAATAATATTGCAATTGAATATATTTTGTTTATCCAGAGAACCTGCACTTGGGATAGAATGATGTTATGTGATAAGGGATCTTAGTCGTTGAATGATGATTGGACGACTCATGTTTTAGCTTCACGACATCAACTTCAAAATATAATTTGAAATATGAGTTATTCAACCTTTATCCAATGTTTGAGATCCGTGACCGTTCATATAATTTGTGACCACAAACTTAAATTTCATTGTTTAACTTATTACATCTGTAAATGTTTTCAGTTCCACCTACATTTCTCCACATCAATGTTTTGGTTGAAGGCATGTATCGATGTCCCTCACTAACATGACACTAACACATCAACCATTTTTATTTTCTTAAATTATTATCAATGTATACTTGTCAGTGTCGTGTCTGATGTTTATATACATGTGTGTTAGGAATTCATAGTTTTACTTGCTACTAACAAGGACTTTGATAAATGTTGTTACTGAAAGAAAACCTACTGCAAGTCTTATATAATATTCATATCCTTTCTTGTTATTAAATCTCAAAGTTTGGTTCTTTTCTTTCTGTGGTGATTAATGCTTAAAAGGCCTAACTTTGCCAAATTGATTTAATAGTGATGGAAAGTATTGTAGAACATAAAGGGGTGAAGACATGAGACATGTCTCATAATTCCATCAAGCCAACTATAAGGTAAGGCTGGCTAAATTGAGTGCATCCCAACCCATCAATTCATTTGTGGGACCCACAACAAACCAAACATCCCTTAATCCTGTCCCAGACTTCAATCTTAGTTATTCTCTGACTTAAAGTTGGTTGTTGTATGGTCATTTTCTATTAGCAAGATTAGTGTTTGTCTTCTAAACTTGATTCCAAGCTTTGTTCATGCATTTGGGTCCACTTTGTTATTGACATGATCATTTACCAAATTCATACAGTTTTGAGGTGGGGAGGGTCCATATTAAATGACATTTGATAACTGATATGAGTCATTCTGACTAAACTAAAAAAATCTGGAAAACTATTTTCTCAACCTCTAATATCAGTCAATGTATTCATTCCAAAAGACTATAAAAATTGTGCAGTTTAAATGCTTATCTTTTATTAATTTGTGCAGTCTAAATGCACACTGCTGTAAACATGGATGAATTTTAGTAGAGATGGAAAATTACTTGCTTAAAAATATCTTGTGATGAGTCCGACCCGAAGCCTATATTCAGGATTTGAATTGTGTGCAATGTGACTATATCTCGACAGCCCATTTGAATCGTCAAATCATAATTGGACAATCAAAATTACAATGCAAATTTTGATATTTCTTTTAAATCTAAATCCCAAGTTTGAAATATGATTTTTTCGATCTTTAATGATCGATCTAGATGTGTCTGATTGTGTGTAATAGTCGAATTGTGATTGCATGTCACTCAAGCCCTTATTTTGAGGCTGTATGGGGATCCCAGATATATCATTGGGACTTTCCTTTTCTTTTTCATGCTTTATTGGTTTGCAAATTTTGCTTTTTGCATTTTGATGTTCACATGCTCATGTTGCTTGCTAGTACAATTTAGACTAAAATACTATTTTCCAGGGTTGCTGAGTATGGCAACTACACGTGAAATTGAGCTTAGGATGTGGATATTGCCGAGGATGATCACAAAACTGATTTGTTACATTTCTTTTCTAAATCATGATTATGATTTTGTACTCCTTTAACCAAACAAGCCTTTTTTTTTACACAAACAAAACTTATGTCATTTAATTAATTAATAATATATAATAATAAGAGTAATAATAGCAATACATTTTGGAATTACATCAACTAACATCTTGCAATCTGATTTCAAAGATAACCCTCTGATGGCCCAATGTTGTGATCCACTTGAGGCCATGAAGCAGCCCTCGAGCTTCACTCTCCGCCGAAGACATAGAAGCCTTTAAAACATCTGTCATAGCCCCTACAAGCCGTCTTTCACTATCTTGTAAGACTGCTCCCATACTAATTGTCCGATCGGCAGTGGAAATTGCTGCGTCGACATTGCATTTTAACAAACTAGCCATGTGAGGCTGCCAGACTGCAACATGTGTTTCCTGCTGAAAAGATTATTTTAGAGAAAAGATTGACTAAAAGTGATAAAAATTATAAGAGTTATGTTATTTGAACAACCATTTCATTGACAACTTTTGGTACAACTATAATTCTACAGAGAAAAAAGAGATATTGACACATAAACCAAAACAATAGAGTGAGAAAGTAGAAATATAATGTGAGTATAAGAGAGAAAGTTGTCAAAAAGTAGTTGTACAAATATCATTTCTCAAATTATAATTAGGTACAATTGACATTGTGTCACGCCAATGCAACTTCAATAATTTACATGTAAAATTGTTTGTGCGGGTAAATTGTTAGCAAATCTATTTTTCAAACTCAACCATAAACTAAGCAATATAATTAGGTTCAACTAGTTAATAGTTAATGAGCTCCACTAAGAACGAATTAGTTAAGAGAAACTATGTCTGATTTTTGAGTTGAACAATTCATGATCAAACTATACTTACCTCTCAAACGAACTCCAGATTATCAAGCATTTGGATAACCTCTTTTTAATTGCGTGCAATAAAACGACCTATTTCCTCAATAATAACTTGCAATTTTGAACTACCACCATTTGGGTATATAGCATATTGAGCTCATCTCGGTTCTTTTTAAGAAAAATTAGTGGACAATGGATAAACTAATTAATAAGTGTTTAACTGGGTTCAGAGTTCAATTTCCACTTGTGGTCCTCGATTCGATTCTAATACTATGTTAAATAGACTTAATTTCTATTTTAAAAGTTAACTCGTAGGACGAGGGTGCTCAAACACATGTATACACTCAACAACCCTATAGCCTCATCAATGTGAGACTGTAGTGAATATTGAAATTGTATTAAAATACCACATAAGTTCTCAGACAATTAGATGTTTAATTTTGCTTGGACATTCTAAATCATTTGAATAACTTTTGGGTGAAAATGTTTAGTTGTCCTCGTTCCATAATTCAAATGCTTTTATTGATTTGGGTGAAAATGTTTAGTTGTAATGTTTGTAACAAAAATGAAAGTATGTTCAAAATTAGAACAATAGTGAAATATCCACCATTTCACACAGTTCAATGTGTCTACTCCTTGCGGCATCAAAATTGCCTGATTCTGGAGGGTGACAGGAAAATCTTTTGGAAGTCGTATGGCCTACATCCCTTTCGAACATTTCTTAGGTTGGTTGAGCATGGACGTATTTACTAAATTTCTCTGAAGGAGTAGATGGGGTGTTAAGATCTCTTATACTTGCACGTGATATGGAAATGGAGATGAAACAATTATTCATGTGCTCACGCAGCCCATGTATGGCTTGAAATTGTTTCTTCTGATTTTATAACTATTTTCTTTTCTTTTCATTATAGATCGATAGCCTAAACAAGAAAAGGGTTGGGACGTGTAGCTCCAAATGACATACATTCATGTCGACATGGTGGTATTTGTACAAGTAGTTGACAAAACTATCTTTAGTTAAGAGTTTCATTAGAGATATTGAAGATTTCCACTTCGAGCATCTTCATAGTGGTTCTAAGTTGAAGGACACAATCTACATAGGATGAAAGCGGATAGAAGAAGGCTGGATCAAGCTCAACAGTGATGGTGAATGCAAAGATAGGGGAAGATTGCTTGATGTGGTGGTCTTTTTCATGATTTAGACGGTAAACAGATTAAAGGCTACATTAAGATGATTCGTGCATGCAATGCCTTACATGCTAAGATGTGGGGTTGTATACTTGTATTCGAAATTGGACATGGCTTGAAGAGAGTATTTTTCTCATCCTATAGAAGAGACGACGACGACGATGATAATATACTCTCAAAATAATAATATATTGTTTTTTCTAGATATATACTTTCGTGGATGAGTGATCTATATATATGTTGTCCTTATATATATACTTTCGTCCTTAAGTGAATTAGGTATGACCTACGCGTAAATGCAAAAATTAATATCTTGAGTCATGCAGATCAACTATAATGAATGACAAAGTAATCTTTGAAAAATTTAACATGCTAAATTTTTGGTGTTGAACTCCAATTCGAATCTAGAGCATTTAGTATTTATTTATTTTAACAAGATCCATAGCATTTAGTTAAACTGAAAGAAATTTCTTCTCATCTCATACAATGCTTTTGAATTAACCATAATGATATTTACATATATTTTTTTTTTATTTTTTTAACAAAATTGTAATTATAATATTCATGTGTATATATATATATTTTTTGACAAAAAGAGTTAACACCCATAAAAGAAAAAGGAAAAAAGTAGTGTAAATTATGAAAGACAATAGCATGCGAGATCCAAGGGTTGAAAGTGGTCTAATCAAACCAATAAAGCTCTCTCTCACTCACTTCCCTCACTCACTCTCAAAGCAATAAACAACCATAACATAATCCACTCCATAGAACCTCTCTTTCACTATCACCTTCTTTCCCTTTCCATTTCCATTTCCATCATAAAGTAGTTTAGTTAGTTTCCTCATCTTCAAAAAAAACACACTACAAGATCTAACTCAATTCACCACCTTCACATTTCAAAAAACATAGAAAGAAAGAAAGGAAACAAAGTAGTGTTTATGTGATGGGTGGGGTAACATCATCAATGGCATCAAAATTTGCATTTTTTCCACCAAACCCACCATCATACAAACTAATCAAAGATGATTTAACAGGTCTTCTTCTACTAACACCTTTTCCACACCGTGAAAACGTTGAAATTATGAAACTTTCGACGCGTCGAGGAACGGAGATTGTGGCTGTTTATGTTCGTCATCCAATGGCTACTTCAACTCTTCTTTACTCTCATGGAAACGCTGCTGATCTGGGTCAGATGTATGAGCTTTTCATTGAGCTTAGTATCCACTTGCGTGTTAATCTCATGGGGTAGCTATCTATCTATCTTTAACTTTATCTCTATTAAGTGCTTTTTGGTTTTGGAATTTTAAATGATTAGGATTTGTTTGTGTTATGTAAAATTTTCTTTATTTTGGTTTTTGGTTTCTGGATAAACAACTTAATTAAGCGATTATATATATTTTATAGCAAAAGATAAAACAGTAAAAAAATTGTTTCTAAGCTATAATTTTTTTTCATAAGCTATCATTGTGACTGAAGAGCTTATGGACATGTAATAAGTTGTTTCTAGAAGTTCTCTCAAGCAGTCTCGGACATGTTTTGGTCAGTATATAAGCTCAAATAAGTCAATCCAAACGACTTGTTTATTTTATGTTCTGTTATTGATTATTTATCTGTCTGATTTTTGAAAATTTTGCTTCATTTTGGTTTTTGGTTTCGGGTTTTTGTTTGCTTAGAGTGAGAAATGAGGATTTGTGGGTGATTTGAAATTTTGAGAAATGGGTTCTCTATGTTTGTAAGGTGAAGTGCTTTATCTGGATAAACAACTTAATTAGGAGCTTAAAGATACACTATTTTTATAACAAAAGATAAAATAAAGTTGTTTTCTTATAAGCTATAAATTGTTCTCGTAAGCAATCGTGGAGGCTGAAGAGCTTATGGACATGTAATAAGTTGTTTTGAAAAGCTCTATGAAACAGTTTCAATAGGGTTTATGCAGCCTGAACAAAACTAGAAATGGGGTTGATTTGTTCATTCTAATTGTTGATGGAGAATGTCTATTTTTGGGTTCAGATGTATGAGCTTGTTGTATTCTTATAAGCTATATAGTTGTTCTTATAAGTCATACACCTGTTTATGCCAGTATATAAGCTCAGATAAGTCAATGCAAACAAAACTAAAAAATGGTTTTTTTCCTACTTTTTTTGGGTGTTCTGTTATTGTTTATTGATTATTTATCTCTGTCTGATTTTGTAATGAAGTACTGAATTTGAAGGTATGGAGTTTGTGATAAGTTGAAGTTGTCACTGAATGAATTGTGTTGTTGGAATTCATGGAATTGGGATTGATGCTATTTTCAAAGCTTGTAATACTAACAAAAACTTGTTCTTAATCTTTCAAGTGCATGATCATTGTATATTATTCTGAATATTGCGCATGTCCACAATTTTGTCGTCTGTCCAAGTTTATGTTCACGACACATTAAGAACCAGACAAGAGGGGTAACTTGCTTTCTGAAATCGATCTAATTTTTTGACACTTGATTACCCTTTGTAGTGAAAATTTCTAGAAGCGTGCATACTTTATCTGTAATAATTTTGTTTAGAGTACCTATGAATTGACCTCAACTTCAAAGGAGTGAAAAATGATAGTTTTTCTTATGCTAAGTTATAATTTGTTGCAGGTATGATTATTCTGGGTACGGACAGTCATCAGGAAAGGTTTGTGTTTTAATAAACAATAACACAAATTTCTTGTTCTTGTTGCGTCGTTCTTCAGACATAAGTTTGATGGATGAATGTTGTTTTGTGTGAACTCTAGCCAAGTGAGCAGAATACATATTCAGATATTGAGGCTGTATACAAATGTCTCGAAGAAAGTTTCGGTGCTAAGCAAGAAGATATAATCCTTTACGGACAATCTGTTGGAAGTGGCCCAACTTTGGATCTTGCAGCTAGGTTACCTCAATTACGAGCTGTTGTTTTGCACAGTCCAATACTTTCTGGCTTAAGGGTGATGTATCCAGTAAAGCGTTCATACTGGTTTGACATATATAAGGTATTTTATTGTTTATTACACAGAATATCTATAAAATTCTTAATTCCTTAATCTAATGAGATGCTGCTGTGTTCATATATGCAGAATATCGACAAAATTCCACTAGTTAATTGTCCAGTTCTCATAGTTCATGTAAGTGTGCTTCAAATATGTTCATATAGCTTACACTAAGAGCATGATTTGATAATTTCAATTTTACTACTGTGAATTAAATACCTTCAATCTTTTAGACTCTTCTTTACCTGTCCTTTATTACACTACTTGTTTTCTATGTTGTTTAACCAAAATGGATACAAGCGAAATGAACATAACCATTTGAAGTTCAAGCTACGACTGACATGATTAGTCAAAATATTTTTGTAACGGCAGTTACCAACTATATCTTTCATGTCATTTGTAGGGTACTTCAGATGAAGTTGTAGATTGTTCCCACGGTAAGCAACTCTGGGAACTTTGTAAAGAGAAATACGAACCACTGTGGCTCAAAGGAGGTAACCACTGCGATTTGGAGCTCTTTCCCGAGTATATCAGGCATCTGAAGAAGTTTATAACAACAGTTGAGAAGTCTCCGTCGCAAAGATACAGTTTCCGAAGGAGTACTGACCAGTTTGAGCAGCCTCGAAAGAGTACAGATGTATTTGAAGTGAGTAGAAAGAGCACTGATCGTAGAGAAAAGCCAAGGAAAAGCACAGACAAACCAGAAAAGGTAAAAAACTCGTCTTCTAGTAATGGTGGTGATATGTTGGAGAAATTAAGAATGACGTTTGATCATAAAGAAAGATCTCGGAGAAGTGTCGACTGTCATGAAAAGTCTCGAAAAAGCGTTGATCATCAATTAGAAAAAGGAAGGAAGAGTGTTGACCGACTCGACAGAATAAGGACTGGTTAATTCTTCTTGTATTGAAGCTATATTTGCGCACACGGGATTGGCCTTTTTTTGTTAATTTTTTATATTGGTCTAATTGTTATGTAGTATACTATTGGCATTGAAGAAAAGGTTTGATGTTACAATGGGATTCACTTTTCATTCAGATGAGATGATATAGCCTGTGTTTTGCTGAAAACATAATGCTGGTAAAATCATATTTTCACTTTAATTTTTCTTTCCTGTATTTTTCTCTTTTAAAAAAAGTAAAGAATGGTCAGAGCTTCAATTGTTTAATCATTATGGATAGTTATATTTAAAGGTACTAAATATGTAACTGCCTATTGTTCACTGCATTCTAATATAACCAACCACAAACCAGTTGACAGATTGTGTCAGAACATCTGATTTAGTAACATATAAATATAAACATAAACAAAATTTAGTTTTATGTACCACCCTTAATTAAAAAAAGTTGTAGAATTAAATTAATGTGAACAATATCTTTACAAAACGTGGGATATTGCATTTTAATTAGCACAAAGACCGTCTACCCCAAGCTTTTTAGAAAGGGTCTTGTTGAGCCACTCGTTAGCATATCTCTTTTATAAATCATACATGACTTTGAAAATACACATTTGGACGGAGAAAATTCTATTGTTCTCGAAAACTACACATCATGACCGAGGAAAAACTGTATTTTTTGGGATGTGTACTTTCAAGCTTTTGAGGGTGAATAAAGTTCCAGCCTTAATTTGTTAGGAGTAAACTATATCGATCACTTTAGTTGTATCGAGTTTCAGTCACTGCATTACTCAATTGAAAATGGTTATTAAAGTATTTTTTATTTTTTTGTAACTAGTTTCTGTCAGAGGTCAGTGTCCCTGCTAGGATTGTCGATTAACCTTTTTATGTATTCTCTAATTCAGAAAAAAGAAGAGGAATAAATAGGGGAAAGAAATATAATAACGAACAGTAATGTAAACTAATTTATGAAGGAAGTTCGGTACCATACACAATCTCAAAACAGTTGCTCAACATTTTGGGGATCAAAGCAAACAGCTGTGCTATTTCTACCGAAGGTACTTATCTTGAATTTTTCGTGAAGCGTGTTTACAAAGCTGCTGAGTTGACGTCATTGAACCCCGTTTTTTTGTGTGTGGAAAACAGCCTGCTAGTAGTTCTCGATAGCCAATGACATTCATTCCCAATGGTTTCGCGATAATTTAATTCGCTGTATGTAGCATTCCAAAACAAATAATGTGTTTAACATATTCTCAAAAGGACTGGTTCCTGCATGTTGCAGTGGAAAATGTGTGACTTGGCATGAACTTCAAACAACAAGAGTTGATTTCCTCTCAGCTTCAAATGAAGCCGAGTCGCCACGATCTCTGAGGCTTCCACGGATGATGATTAATGTACATCTACAACTTACTTTTATTGTTGAATTCAACTATAGCTGATGGTGGAAGGAGACCTGAGCTGAGTTCGTACACTGTTCTGAAGAGTGGAAACCTCTCTACCCATCCGCGATCGGTTAGAACCTCATAAACCTCTTTTACAGTTAACACACCCTTTATGAAAGATACATAGATCAACGAGGACATATTAATCAGTAACATAAATATTGTTTGGTTAATGTCTTCTGCAAGAATCACTGTAGTATAATACTTCCTACGTTTTACTTTGTAGTCGGAAGAGATTTCCGATCTTTCAGCATATAATCTCGACTTTGTTCAATGCATATTGACCATATTGATCTGTGATTCCTTATTTGCTACTCTTTCTAGTTATCATAATTGTTTGGAAGTATATACGTTTGAATTTTCGTGTCAGGAAATATCGAATAATTCATTTAATGTTTCATACAGTAGGTTTAATGTATGTACCTGCAATTTCTGGCCTTTAAGCAACTCTGCTTCAAGTTCATCAAAAGACCTACAGATTAAAGAAACACAGAAATCAAATAGAGTTACATAAATTGTGTCTCCTTTTATCATCCCAAGCAATGTTTTAAAACCGTACTTGAAATTGAACCTGTGAAACCTCCGGATCATGGTTGAATTAGTTAAATTGGTTTAACCACGGTTGAAACAAATGACATATAAATAAAAAAGTAAAATAGTATTTAAAAAATCCAAACATTAAACACCGGTTGAACCAGCTTTCGGTCCAATCGATCCAATCACAGGTCGTTTGGTTCAACCTCGTCCAATCTTGGTCCAATTGTGGTTCACCAGACTATGGTACAACTGAAACCAACCCGGAGTTCCAGTTCAATCGGTTGAACTGTCGGTTTCGGTCTTGTTTTTAAAACTTTCCACCCAAGTAAAGTGTACAAGATAGAGAAAAACAAACCTCTTTCCTCCATTTCTTGCATAAGTCGCAGCGACTTTCCTATTTCTTCCACCCACTGCCACAAATAACATTGTTTTAGTTCAACCAAGATAACCAATAAGAAAAAAAATGTAGGATTAAGACAACGATTTTGAAAATCATTGTCCTTACTGCATGTTGTGATAAGGTCAGCTACACCACAGCTCTCGAAAAAGGTACTGTACTTGACCGACGGAAACAACAGCTTTGAAAATGCCATCATCTCTTTCAGACCAATTCTCATTATTGCAGACTAAGCATAATAAAGATCCAACAATAAGAAACAAAAATGAAGGGTGAGAAAATAAAGGGCTTAGATGGAAATGATTTTCTATGAACTTACTTTTGTGTTATTTCCCATTTCCAAGCCATCAATAAAACCAGCAGCTATAGCCACTATATTTTTCAGGATTCCACACATTTCAACCCCTTCAACATCCTGAACCTATATTAAATAATAATGCAAAAATTATAAACATAAAGTGCATCTCAACATTTTATTCAATATAAAAGTACTCAAGATTGGACTCTAAGAAGAAAATTACTGCCTCGTGATTTTACGGTTTTTGATATTGTTGATTGCACTAAGCAAATTTCTTTGAATTTATATCAATTTTTCTTTTAACTAACTTAGCTTTATATGGCTTGTTTAGTTCCTCTAAATGTTTTCAATTCTCATTTTATACGTGTAACAGAAACTTTCCTCTTATTGATCCAAAAATATCACGATAGCTCGCCATTTTCTATAAACTTTCAATTCTCAATTCTCAATTTTCATTTCAACCAAGATATGAAAATGGCGAGCGATCGTAACGTTTTTGGAAACGGTGAAAATAACATTTTAGCGTTTTCAAAAATACCAATTAGGTTTATGCTTCACTCACAGATGTCACATTAAAATAAGGAGTGTTGAACAAATGACCATCTTTCTGCAGCTTCTTTGTTTTGTCTGTATCCAATTGTTGCCTCACTAAATTTCCTTATTTTTCCATCAAGCCTTTTGCATATTCCATCCATGAATTGATGTGGTGTTACAAATACCAGCATGTTTGCATCCTTAACTATATATTTAACCATTCAATGAAGAACACAAGTTGATCAAAAATGTGGATATCAACAAATTCTTGTTGTGTAGTTTTGTGTCTATTTTTCTCTATTTAAAATTTTGATTGTTTGGCTTAATGCATTTTTGGTTCTCCTATTTCACTTACTGACGTAATGCACTTCTTGTTCTCCTATTTCATTGATCGATTGATTAACCATTCACGATTGTGTTAAGTTGAATAATGAGCTGACGAGTCACAAAGGTGGTGTCACAATGCATTTGCGAATTAAATCTTGTTATTTTATTTTATAGTTCACTAATGTAATGTTTTGAAAAAATTAGGGTAAATTGTCATTTCGTCCCTGAATGTGTAACAAGTAGCCAAATAGTCTTTAAATGTAACAAAATTACAAAATAGGCCCTGATCATGCACTTCGTTAGTCAAAATCGTCCCTAGCGTTAAAATAGTCCAAAACGTCATGGATTAATTTAACTAACGGAGTGCTCAATCAGAGACTATTTTGGTTATAACACATTCAAGACGAAAATGACTATCTGCCCAAAAAAATCAAGGTTAAAACTAAGAAAATGAAGCCTGCTTGTTTTGCATAAGTTTGTAATTTTAGAATACAAGTAACAGTTTCAAAAACTTAATTGATATACATGTACCTGCATTTTCAAGGTCTGGATCTGCAACTACATTTTGACCTAGCTTGACTCCTGGGAGATACTTAACATTTTCCTGCCATGAAGAACAGTTATTATTACATAATATTCATTGAAAAAGAAAAAGAATATATTGCATATGCAATTGGAAGCAAATGTATGACTAGTCCTTACATTGGTTTGTTTGATGACATCAGTGAGCTTATCCCCATTTGGTAAAGTTTCCTCAAATACCCACATCTTTACTTCATCTGTTTATATTATCCAAACATATCACTAAAATGGGAAATGAAAATTGAAATTTTTTTAGTTACTGTTTGAGGGTTAAAAACAAACATGCATATGATTCCATTGGCTAGTGAAATTCACTCCGTACAATTAATCATCTTTGTGAATGGTCTAGAGCCTCAACATTCAGAAATCACATTGGATCTCAACTAATTACATCTCTAACAGTTCAAGTAGAGTTGGTACCATATCCATATAAAGAGGCCAAACGCTCGAAACAACTAATTTTCTCATTTACAATACTCGAAACTTAAACATCGCATGAAGAAAATCAAACTCCTCGCCACTTGAACCTACATACGTTGACCATCAATGTATGTAAGAAGCAATTTCGTAATTTGTGTTTTGTAAACTTAAAACATTGATTGATATCCATGTTTTTGAAATGTAAGAAGCAATTTGTAATTTGTGTTTTATAGACTTTATTTATGTATAAAAACGGTACCTATATAGTACATATCTCCATCGGTTATCCTAAAATCACTTGATTGAAAATATGCTTTTCATCCTTGCTGCCCCAGGTTCGATGCACACCGGATATAGTGCATATCTCTACACATATGTCGCATATATGATATATTTTTCAAGAGTATGACCAGTGCTAAATAGTACAAACGTTTTCTAACAAGAATACAAGTTGTATGAATGTCGATTTGCATCCCTTTTACTGTTTCGTCTAAAATGCTCTTGCTTAGCATGCACCATGCTAGTGTCTTTTTCAACATTAGATAAAAAAGTCACATCACTTCTCGTTTAATTTAATGGTGGAATTTATTGATCAAATGTTAAAAACTAGCTTGTGCATGATGCAAGCGACTTATCTCACTTGTACACCATTCTTTTAGAGTTATAAGCACGACACTGCCACAAGGGCATCACAAAATTGGACGATAGTGGAAACAAACTAACCATACACAATGAGAAAAAAAGGCAGTCAGTTAAAAACCAACCACATGCATTTTCCTAACAAAAGTAAACTACTTTTTTTTTCTTCATAATAACACAAAGCTAACAATTAGTAAGCAATCTTCATTCACAAAAAGGTTTCTCTATATTCCTTAAGGTTGCTGAACCCCTAAAAAAGACCGATCATAAGATAGCTTCCGATGGAAAATAGGCCGATTAAAACATATTGTGCCATCGGAATATACGTTTTGATAAATTGAGGGGCTTTTGAGCAAATTATGAGGGGATATATATAGCAATTTTTCATTCAAAATGCATGCATGGCTAATGGCCCAGCTCAAATAAAAAAAAAAGTAGAAGAAAAAGTACCGTGAAAATGTGTTGGATGCAATAAGTTTTGCCGCAACACTACCTCAATTGCCACTACCAACAATGTTGACCTTATTCATGACGATGTTAATCTTGTTGATTTCAAGCACAAGCTATAAAGAGAAGAACAAGTGAGGCAGTGAGAGAGAAGGAACAATAATGCGGCATAAAAGAGAAACGAGACGGAAAAATATGCGATTGGGTAATTAATAATTAACGTAAGGGAATAAATTATATGTTGTGAGTAATTAAGATACAAGTCTATCTACCAAAAAAATAATTTAAAAAAAAAAAAGAAAGTATTTTACACGTTTCGTGAGAAACAATCTCCATGCAAATAAATGCGGTTGTTCAATGCATGTTTGCTGCTGTAGAGCGTGGACAGGATTACGTGGCTTGTAATAAACCCACCTCGTTTATGGAGCATATTATATTTTTTAGGGTCACGGCAGTGGTTGAGGAATATATTTGCACGGTAAGTTTTTGTTTTAAGGAATCTTTGCATATATGTGAAGTTAACTCTTCAAAAATCCACAAGTACTAACTCAACACGTAAAATGCCGAAATTGTTAGACCGATGCTATGACCGTGGTTCGAACTCCGATACCTCCACCTGTGTGTGTGAGTTTATAATGGTTTTACCATTTCGTCTATCTAAAAAAAAATAACTTCAAAAATCTAAAAAAGTATATTTTTAATTTAATATTTCTTTTTTTACTTTCTAACCGGTGGTTTTGGATATTTTTTTTGTTTGAAAAGGTTAAAGAAATATATTAAATCAAATATAAGCCCCTCTGACATAAAGAGTACCAAAGGAAGCTTAACAATTCAAACAAACTACAGTCTCCGTGAACTTAACTCAATTGGTAAAGACACTGCATAATATAATGTAAGGTCTGGGGTTCGAACACCAGACACCACCAAAAAAAATTCAAACAAACTACAACAACTAGACAAAAGCTAAGAAACTTTCATCAAACAAGACAAAGGGGTTTTTTCAGTCGAAATCAAACAAAATAGACTATGATTTTAACCACCAGAAAGCTTGAAATTTAATCTTCTTTGATAAGACGACAAGATGAGCGATCTTATTATTAAAAATCTTGTCATTGTGATCCTTTTAAATAGTGAAAAGCACATAAACTCAAACAATATTAAATGCTGAATATGAATTTTTGGAAAATCCCCTAACCCTCCGAATTGAAAAGAATGATTCCTTAAATCCTCATCCGAAACAAAAGAAATACCAAGCTAATTTGAAATTGTATACCAAAGTCTTCTGTAAAAAATGCATTGAAAAAATAAGTGATCCCGATCTTCCACATAATCACACGCAGCTGAACAAGAAACCTTTGTATCCGTCAAATATGGCACCTAAGCAAGTTGTCTTTAGTATCAAGTATATTCAGAAACAGGCTCTACACAAAAATGATTACTTTGTGTTGGATATTTGTATGTTGGCTTCACTTTTGCCTAAAACAAATATTCAAGTGAGATGCTGGACACGATGTTCAAACATCCTGGCATGCTTCAGTGTGACCTGTACCTTGCCTTGATTTACGCACGCATTTATTTATTTAAGGAATCCACACATTATTTCTTGTTGGTCAAGCTGCGTGTTATTGTATACAGAATAAGAACTTTTATTATTTCCTGAAGGAGTGTTATCTACTTAAGAAACTATAGATGTGTACGAAGATGTTCCTAATGATGTGCCTACATATTAGGACTTTCCTTATTTGGTTCTGGTTGATATGAAACGGATCATCGTTTGTTTGTGAATTGTTCTGAAGCCCATCAAGACTATTTGACCCGTATTGCTTTAGTATTTATACAAGACTACAAGACCTAATTCATCATTCAAGCCGTTATAAAAAGAATAGATCATTTAGGGTTTTGAGTTTGTTATTTGTGAGCCTTTCGTGTATCATCTTGATGCATGTTTAGGACTGTGTTTGAGTTGTAATATGTTCACTACTCTATAGTTGTGAAGCAAAGAGTTAGGTAGTTTGTGTACTACACCAAAGCTGTGAAGCACGGTTGTAGGTAGTTTGTTTGAAGGTAACTTCACTTGATTTGTTTGTGTCTGTAATCTGATAATCACAGGAGTTGTGGTTGATTGTAGGGAGTGAGATGAGATCTCAGATCTAGGAGTTCCTAGGTTGAAGCCAATACGGGTAGGTCCTAGGTCTTTAGTGTAAACGAGGAGTTTGCTGAGAGCTATTGAATAAGGACTACACTAGTGGATTTCCTTCTTGACTTGGTAGCCCCCAGAGTAGGTGACGTTGCACTGAACTGGGTTAACAAACTCACTGTGCCTTTTACTTTCTTGTCAATTATCTTGCTTTATTTTGCTTATGTCTGTTAGCTTAATGTTCTACACATTTCATACGACATCTAATTTATGGGACTGGTGTTGGAACATTGCATAGAACATCTTAAACTAACGTGCCAGAATTTCACTTTGAGCATAACAACTTTAATCCATAAAACATGATTACGCCCATCGGTAACAACCTCTTCAGCCGCTGTCAAATAATTGTATGCACTTTTGACTCTGTACCGTTGAGAAGAATGAAGTTCGCAAAGTCACCGGTCCACCATCTCATCCTGCAAAACAATGTTTGATATACAACCCACACACTCCCTCACCAACTCCTCCTCCCACGCAAACAACCTCATTCACCATTTCCACAC